>Ga0256914_1002315_pt1 | contig 16110 bp, 11 predicted proteins | sample HulkmetaG_FD_191571 | JGI IMG/M metagenome (GOLD analysis project Ga0256914, IMG submission 191571) | Hydrothermal chimney microbial communities from Main Endeavour vent field at the Juan de Fuca Ridge, Pacific Ocean - Hulk | ecosystem: Environmental > Aquatic > Marine > Hydrothermal vents ... | reverse complement strand
GCCTCCTGCAGCAGGTTGGCCAGGACCACGAAGGCGGCGAAGTGGTTGAGCTTGTCGGACCAGCGGAAGGGTCGGGGAATCTCTTCGCCCCAGGGAATAAGGGCCAGCACCGTGACGGCCGCGAGCACGATCCAGAAGAGGCTCCGCCAGGGGATCCGCTCAATCCAACGCCGCAACGTTGTCTCCGATAAAGCGGGCGAACTCCTCTCGGTCGTTGGGGCACTTGGCCACCCGGTAATCCTCGTATCCGATCTTTTCGGCGATCTCCCGGTGCTCCCGGTCCAACTCGAAGATCGTTTCGCTGTTGTCGATGGTGAAAGCGAGGGGAACAATGAGAACCTTGAGGTTCTTCGGCTTCCGAAGCAGGTCGGCCAGGTTGGGCTCCAGCCAGGCGGCGTTGCCCACCTTGGACTGGTAGGCCAGTCTGATATTTTTGAATATCATCCCCCGCTCCCGCAGCACCATCTTCAGGGCCGAAACATTGGCCTCGACCTGCTTTTCGTAGGGGTCCCCGGCACGGATGATACTCAGGGGCAGGCCGTGGGCCGAGAGGATCAGGTCGTACTCCGCGCTGTCGGTCCCCTCCATCGCTTCGGCGATCAGGTCGGCCTGGATCGAGAGATAGTCGTAGTCGTCGTAGTAGGGATCCACGACCCGAATCCGGGGTCGGTACCCCATCGCTTCGCACCGGGCTTCCACATCCTCCACCGAAGAGAGGGTCGTGGTGGTGGAGTACTGGGGATACATGGGAACGAGCACGAGCTCTTCCACCCCCTTCTCCCGAAACTCCCGAAGCGCCGCATCGGCGAAAGGCGGGACGTAGCGCATCGCCGGCCGCACCGGCCATCCCGTCTCCTTCTCCACCTTCGCCGCCAGAGAGAGGGTAATCTCCGTCAGAGGCGATTTGCCTCCCAACTCCCGGTAGTTTTCCCGGGCCTCGTCCAGCCGCCTGCGGACGATCCGCTTCCCGACGAGCTTTCGCAGCCAGGGGGCCATCGGCAGAATTCGGGGATCGGCGAACATGTTTCGAAGGAAAAGTTCCACCTCCTCGATTTTGTTGGGGCCGCCCATATTGAGCAGTAGCACGCCTCGCCTCATAGGGATCCTCCGGATTTTTGAACGAAGTGTAGCATATCGACTTCTCTTCCCACGGTTCTCCGACGCATCGGGGCGTGCGCTCTGCGACGCTCCTAATGCGTTCGACGCTCCTCGGAATCGGCGTATTCGATATTGTATTTGCGGAGAATCTCTTCCTGCATCTGCCGGGCGAGCCGGCGGTCGATGACGACCCGTTGTCCCATTTTGTTCTCCAGGGTCACCAGGGGGGTCGTCCCCCGGTTCAGTTTCCGATAAAACTCGTTGAAATCGACGAAACGCTTGCCGTCGATCTTTTCGACGGGCCAGAAAACGAGGCTGTAGTCCCCTCGGCTCAGGGGACTGGGAAGAACCCGCAGAAGCAGGACCACTTCTTTGCGCTTTTTGCTGACGAAATCTTCGAGATAGGGAATGAGCCCGATGTGGCTGCGGGCCACCTGCACGGCGAGATTGCGGGTCAGGGGGGAAAAGACATATCCTCCGAAGATGGTATATCGGGGCATGGCATCGTAGCGATAGCTCTTGATCAGCAACAGATCGTCGGCAGTCTTGAGCAACGGAGCGTCGATGTGGAGTTTTTTGCCGTCCCGCAGCAGATCAAGCCCCACTTTCTCGCCCATCTGATGCAGCTGGACGTAATATTCGTAGTTGGTGAATTCGTGGGGACGGAAGGCGGCGGTGGCATCCTCCTGGATGGGATGGCCGTCGATGGCGGTAATCACGTCGTTTTTCTTGAGAATCCCTTCCAGCCCGCCTGTGGGAATCAGCAGATCCACCAGGACCCCGCCGTCCCGGGGCCCCAGACCGAAGGTCCGTTTGAGGGTCGGATTCTCCATGGCCTGGGTCAAAACGGCGAAGGCGGGGACTCCGTCAAGCTTCCCGTCCTCCAGATCTTTGAGGAAATGGCGGACCATGACCGTGGGGACCAGGTAGCTGATGTTCTGGGCTTTCTGGATCCCCTCCATCACCACGCCGACGATCTTGCCGTCGCTGATGGCCGGACCGCCGCTGTTGCCCGGGTTGACCGCGGCATCGATCTGGATCGCCAGGAAGGATTCGCCGCTGTGAACGTAGCGCTGATGCTCGATGCGGGAGACCACTCCGGCGGTGACGCTGAGGGTGTCGCCTCCCATGGGGAACCCGTAGACCGAAACCTTCTGCTCGATCTGGGGCAATGTTCCCAGCTTCAACGGGGTGATGCCGTCGAAAAAGTGGGGATCCTCCACCGTGAGCAGTGCCAGGTCCAGCTGATGGGAGACCGCCTCCACCCGGGCGATGTACCGTCGCCGCTCTCCATAACGCTGCACTTCGATAAAGGTGCGGTTGGCGACGACATGGGCGTTGGTGAGGATACGATGCCCTTCGATCACCGCCCCCGAACCGCTGATCTGCTGGATGCTGCTGCTCCAGGGGACGGAGTAGTTGGGCGTTTTGACCACGGTGTAGACCTTGACGATGGCGGCACGAAGCTGCTCCTCGCGGGGAGTGGTGGCCGGCAGCAGAGTGACGAGAAAAACGAGGGAGAGGATGAAGAGACGCATAAAGACTCCTGCGGAACCGTTCGTCCGCCCGGAGAGCGGGCGAAGCGGTTTTCCGGTACTTTTGGAGAAGTTATAACACGGGAAAGCTAACAGGAAGGCGTTCCCTCCTCCCGTTTGAGAAAAAGGACGCTCAGTGGCGGAAGGGTAAGCTCCAGAGAATAGGGGCGGCCGTGATGTTCCCGCTCCTCGGCCTCCAACGCTTCGGCGTTTTTCCCACCCCAGCCGGCGAACTCCGGGTCCTGGGAGTTGAAGATCTCCCGATAACGTCCCCCGGCGGGCAGGCCGATCCGATAGCCGGGCCGGAGGGTGTCGGCGAAGTGGCAGACCACCACCACCGGCTCCTCGTCCTCCTCTCCCCTGCGGAGCCAGACCAGGATATTGTTTTGATAATCCTGGTCGTCGATCCACTCGAAGCCCCGGGGTTCGCAGTCGTAGCGGTGGAGCGCCGGTTCGTCCCGGTAGAGGGCGTTGAGCCGGGCGACGAGCTTCTGGACCCCCTTGTGCAGGGGATTGTCCAGGAGGTACCACTCCAGCCCCTCCCGGTAGTTCCACTCCTTCCACTGGGCCAGCTCTCCCCCCATGAAAAGGAGCTTTTTCCCCGGGTGGGCGGTCATGTAGGCAAACAGAGCCCTCAGGTGGGCGAATTTCCGCTGTTCGTCTCCGGGCATCTTGTTGAGCAGCGACCCCTTCATGTGGACCACTTCGTCGTGGCTCAGGGGCAGGACATAGTTCTCATGATGCATGTAGAAGAAGCTGAAGGTGAGCTGGTGGTGGTGATGCTGGCGATGGATGGGATCGAGCTTGAAGTAGTTGAGCGTATCGTGCATCCATCCCATGTTCCATTTGTAGCCGAAGCCCAGCCCGCCCAGATAGACGGGGCGGCTCACCATGGGGAAGGCGGTGGACTCCTCGGCGATCATCACCACCCCCCGGTTTTCCCGATAGACCGATTCGTTGAGTTGGCGCAGAAACGCGATCGCCTCCAGATTTTCGTTGCCGCCGTAGCGGTTGGGGATCCATTCTCCCTCCTTGCGGGCGTAGTCGAGATAGAGCATCGAGGCGACGGCGTCGACCCGGATCCCGTCGATATGGTATTTGTCGAACCAAAACATGGCGCTGCTCACCAGGAAGGCCCGCACCTCGTTGCGCCCGTAGTTGAAAAGGGCGCTCCCCCACTCGGGGTGGAAGCCCTGGCGGGGATCCTCGTGTTCATAGAGCGCCGTTCCGTCGAAGCGGATGAGTCCGTGACCGTCGGTGACGAAGTGGGAGGGAACCCAATCGACGATGACCCCGATGCCGTGGGCATGCATGATGTCGACGAAGGCCATGAAATCCTGGGGGGTGCCGTAGCGGGAGGTGGGAGCGAAATAGCCCGTCACCTGGTAGCCCCAGGAGCCGTCGAAAGGAAACTCCGTCACCGGCATCAGCTCCACGTGGGTGTAGTTCATCTCCACCAGGTACTCCGCCAGCTGTTCCGCCGCTTCCCGGTAGCTCAGGACCGTTCCGTCGGCATGGGTGCGCCAGGAGCCCAGGTGTACCTCGTAGGTACTCATGGGGGCGGTGTGGGCGTTGACCTCGTGGCGCCGCTCCATCCACGCTTCGTCCCGCCACTCGTAGCCCTCCAGGGACCAGATCTTCGTGGCGGTCTTGGGAGGGGTTTCGAAATGGAAGCCGAAAGGATCGATCTTTTCGAAGCCGTGGCCGTCCACCGCGGAGGTGATGAAATATTTGTAGGTCAATCCCCGGCCCACACCCTCGATAAACCCCTCCCAGACCCCGCTGCCGTCGATCCGGAGCCTGAGGGGGTGGACCCCCGGGCGGTAGGCGTTGAAATCCCCGACGACGCTCACACTCTCGGCATGGGGAGCCCAGACGGCGAAATAGACCCCCTCTGCGCCTTCCCGGACCATCCGTCGGCTTCCCAGGATCTCATAGAGACGGGTGTGGGTCCCCTCTTTGAAGAGATAGCTGTCGGTCTCTCCCCACGGGGAGATGTCGTAGTGTACCTTCCGCATCTCAGCCCCTTCTGCGCGTCAGAGCTTCGCGGTAGACCCGCTCGTATTCCCGGGCCGAACGCTCCCAGTCGAAGCGTTCCCTCATTGCCCGCTCCTGCATCGTCCGATAGGCTTCGGGCGCCTCCCTCCATGTCTCCACCGCCCATCGGACCGTATGGTAAAGGGCGTCGGCATTCGCATCCCAGAATTTGAAGCCCGTTCCCTCGCCGGTGGCGGGATCGTAGTTGACGATGGTGTCGTCGAGTCCCCCCGTCGCCCGGACGATGGGCAGAGTGCCGTAGCGCAGAGAGTAGATCTGATTGAGTCCGCAGGGTTCGAACAGGGAGGGCATGAGAAAAAGATCCGCTCCCGCTTCGATCCGATGCGCCAGGGGGTTGGAATACCCGACATGGCAGGCGACGCGATCGGACCAGCCTCCCGCCACATCGGAGAAGAATCCTTCGGCCCACTTCTCCCCCGTCCCCAGAAAGACGAACTGCGCCCCCAGATGGAGCAGTCTCTCCATCGCCCCGGCGATGAGACCGATTCCCTTCTGCTCGGCAAAGCGTCCCACGAATCCTACGAGCGGAACCGTGGGATCCTCCGGCAGGCCGAAGTGGCGCTGGAGTTCCGCCTTGCAGATCCCCTTGCCCTCCATCTCCCCCAGATCGTAGCGTGCGGGAAGGTGGGGATCGGTGGCGGGCGACCACTCGTCGTAATCGACGCCGTTGAGGATCCCCGTGAGTTTGTCGGCATGGGCACGGATATGGTCGTCGAGGCCGAAGCCGTATTCGGGCGTCTGGATCTCCCGGGCGTATTTGCGGCTGACGGTGGTCACCGCGTCGGCATGGGCGATGCCTCCTTTGAGAAAATTGACCCCGCCCATGGCCTCCAGTTCGTAGGGATTGAAATGCTCCCAGCCCACATCCAGAATCTCCATGATGTGCCGGTCGAAAATCCCCTGGTGCTGGAGATTGTGGATGGTCAGGACCGTTGCCGTCTCCGCGAAACGATCCTCCTGCGCGTAGCGGGTGTTGCGCAAAATCGGCTGGACGGCGGTGTGCCAGTCGTGGGCGTGGAGAATGTCGGGGGTGAATCCCAGCTTGTGGGCCAGTTGCATCGCCGCTTTGGAGAGAAAGGTGAAGCGTAGATCGTTGTCCGCATAGCCGAAACCGTGTTCGTCGGTATAGAGGCCGGAGCGGCCGTAGAAGGCTTCGTAATCGATGAGATAGAGCGGAACCTCGCTCTCGGGCAGGGTCGTGCGGTAGACCCCCGCCCAGAGCTCCCCCATCGTCCCCATAGGGACCCCCAGCGCTCCGGGCAGATGCTCCAGCCCGGAGCGGTCGATGGCGTAATAGCGGGGCATCACCACCACCACTTCGTGGCCCAGGGCGGCCAGGGCTCTGGGCAGGGCGCCCGCGACATCGGCGAGTCCCCCCGTCTTGGCGAAGGGAACCACTTCGGAAGCGGTAAAGAGAATCTTGAAGGCTTGGGACATGGCGACTCCTTTGTGCCTCTATTTTACCCGGATTCCGTCACGAAGACCGTTTCGGCGTTCCGGAGAGGCCCGTACCGTGCACTCAGCGGGAAGCGAGACGCTCCGCCAGCAGCTCCGCTCCACGAAGGGAGGCGTTTTCCAGGCGGCTCATTTCGATACGCAGCTCCCGACAGGCGATCGGGAGGGCATAGGAGGCGATCCGTGCCGAGAGTTTTTTCAGCAGCCAGGGATTGGCCCGGATCACCCCCCCGCCCAGGACCAGCATTTCGGGATTGCAGAGAGTGATCGCCGTTCCGGCCGCCGCCAGGAGCCCGTCCAGGTAGTTGCGGTAGATCTCCCGGCATTCGGAACGCTCCGAGTCACGGAGAGCCGCCAGATCCTCCTCCTCGCAGCGGTGAAAAGCCCGCCATTTGGCCAGACCGCTTCCCGAGGCGTAGAGCTCCACGCAGTTGCGCTTGCCGCAGCCGCAGGCGAAGGGAGCTTCACGGTACGGAATGTGCCCCAGCTCTCCCGCCATACCCCGGTGCCCACGGACCAATGCGCCGCGGACGACGAACCCGGCTCCCAATCCCGTCCCCGAGTAGAGAACGACCAGATCCTCCGCCTTCCACTCCTCCGCCTCCGCCAGGGCGGCGCAGTCGAGGTCGTTTTCCACGGCGACGGCCGCTCCGGTACGTTCGTGGAGATAGGCGGCCAGATCCATCGGGGGAAGCGGAACGTTGGGCGAAGCCAGGATCCGCCCTCCGTCGACCTGTCCCGCGAACGAGATTCCCACCGCCCCGGCCTCGTTCCTTCGCACCAGGCGTTCCAGAACGGAGAGCGGATCCGCTTCCGCCACGGCGACTCGCCCTTCTTCCCCCCGTTCTCCGAGCGCCTTCCAGCGGAGCCAGGTCCCACCGATATCGACGGCCAAGCCATTCATTCGTGCTCCTCTACATTTTTGGGACGATCGATTCCGGAGGATGCGCGATCATCGTTTCGATGATGTGGATCGGAATCGGTTCGGGTTCGAAGGGAAAACCGGGACCCGGGACGGGGCACCGGACGGAAACTCAGAGCGAAGGACCGGCGGAGGAATAGTCGAACTCGGCTCCGCGGTCGTTGTAGCGGTTGAAGTTCTCGATAAACATGGCGGCGAGCTTGCGGAGCTGCTCGTCGTAGGCGACTTTGTCGTCCCAGGTGTTGCGGGGATTGAGAACGGCGTTGTCCGCGACCCCTTCCAGGGCCTTGGGAATCTGAAGATTGAAGACCGGCAGGGTCTCGAACTCCGCGTCGTTGATGGATCCGTTGAGGATTCCGTTGATGCAGGCGCGGGTATCCTTGATGCTCATCCGTTTGCCCACTCCGTAGGGACCGCCGGTCCATCCGGTATTGACCAGGTAGACGTTGACCTCGTGCCGGTCGATCTTCTCCCCAAGAAGCTTGGCGTAGACCGTAGGATGCAGGGGAAGAAAGGCTTCACCGAAGCAGGCGCTGAAGGTCGCCACGGGCTCGGTGATCCCCCGCTCGGTTCCGGCGACCTTGGCGGTATAGCCGCTGAGGAAGTAGTACATCGCCTGCTCTTTGGTGAGTTTACTGACAGGGGGCAGGACCCCGAAGGCGTCGGCGGTGAGGAAAATGATGTTCTTGGGATGGCCCCCCATGAGGGTGCACTCGTGGTTTTCGATGTGCTGGATGGGATAGCTCACCCGGGTATTCTCGGTCTTGGAAGCATCGGAGAAATCGACCGCTCCGTTCTCGTCGGCGACGACGTTCTCCAGCAGGGCGCCGGGACGGATCGCCTGGTAGATCTCCGGCTCGCTCTCGGGATCGAGGTTGATCACCTTGGCGTAGCAGCCCCCTTCGAAGTTGAAGACCCCTTCGTCGTCCCAGCCGTGTTCGTCGTCACCGATGAGGGCGCGGTTGGGATCGGTGGAGAGGGTGGTCTTGCCGGTACCGGAAAGGCCGAAGAAGAGGCAGACATCCCCCTCTTTGCCTACGTTGGCGGAGCAGTGCATGGAGAGCTTCCCCTCCAGGGGAAGCCAGTAGTTCATCATGGTGAAGATTCCCTTTTTGATCTCCCCGCCGTACCAGGTCCCTCCGATGATCGCCTCGTTCTTCTCGATATTGAAGACGACGTAGACCTCGGAGTTGAGGCCATGCTCCTTGTACTTGGGATTGGTCGCTTTGCAGGCGTTGTAGAGGACGAAATCGGGCTCAAACTTCTCCAGCTCTTCCTCGGTAGGCAGGATGAACATGTTTTCGATAAAGTGGGCCTGCCAGGCGATTTCGGTGACGAAGCGGATCGCCTTGCGGCTGGAAGGGCTGGCTCCGGCGTAGGCGTCGATGATGTACAGGTCCTTGCCGGAGAGCTGTTCCATCGTGGTCCGGCGGAGCTCCTCGTAGATCTCGGGGGTCACGGGCTGGTTGACGGAACCCCAGGCGATGTGTTCGTTGGAAGGAGGCTGCTCGACGAAGTACTTGTCCTTGGGGCTCCGGCCCGTGAAGATGCCGGTGTCGACCATCGCCGTGCCGTTGTCGGTGAACCGGCATTCGCCCCGGGTTTTCTCATCCTCCGCCAGTTGGGAATAGTCGGGATTGTAGATCACCTTTCCGATGGAACTCAGTCCCAATTTTTCCAGACCTTTAGGCTGAATTTTGCTCATAGTTTCCTCTCTTATCTAAAGATTGAAAGCAGCACACCTGCCGCCACCGCCGAACCGATCACCCCGGCGACATTGGGTCCCATGGCGTGCATCAACAGCACGTTGCCGGGACGGGCCTCCGCTCCGACCTTGTTGACCACCCGGGCCGCCATGGGCACCGCCGAGACTCCGGCCGCCCCGATGAGCGGGTTGATGGGTTCTTTGCTGAAACGGTTCATCAGTTTCGCCAGCAAAACTCCCATCGCCGTGCCTCCCGCGAACGCCAGCAGGCCGATCGCCATGATGCCGAGGGTATCCAGGACCAGAAACTTGTCGGCCTGGAGTTTGGAGCCGACCCCCAATCCGAGGAATATTGTAACAATATTTATCAAAGAGTTTTGCATCTCATGGCTGAGCCGATCCACCACGCCGGACTCTTTGGCGAAATTTCCGAAGGCGAACGCCCCGATCAGGGGGGCGGCTTCGGGGAGGAAAAACGCGGCGCTCATCACCACCAGGAGCGGAAAGATCAGCTTTTCCAGAGGATGCACTTTTCGGGACTGGGGCATGACGATCCGGCGCTCTTCCTTCGTCGTCAATGCCTTCATGATCGGCGGTTGGATCACGGGAACCAGCGCCATATAGCTGTAGGCGGCCACCGCGATGGCCCCCAGGAGTTCCGGAGAGAGGGCCGAAGCGATGAAGATCGAGGTGGGACCGTCCGCCCCGCCGATGATACTGATGGAGGCGCACTGCTTGAGGGTAAAATCGAAAAGTCCCGTATACTGGGAGAGCATCGCCGCTCCCACAAGGGAACCGAAAATCCCGAACTGGGCCGCTCCCCCCAGGAGCGCGGTCTTGGGATTGGAGAGGAGCGGACCGAAATCGGTCATCGCCCCGACTCCCATGAAGATCAGCAGGGGGAAAAATTCGTTGGCGATTCCCATGTTGTAGATAATGCCCAAGAATCCGTCGGGGCCGGTCATATTGGCGACGGGGATGTTGGCCAGCAAGCCGCCGAAACCGATGGGAAGCAGGAGCAGAGGTTCGAACTTTTTGGCAATGGCCAGATAGAAGAGGACGAACACCACCCCGAACATGATGACCCGGCCCCAACTCTGGGCGAAGGCGCTCATCCGCTCTCCGTCTCCGTTTTTCACATCGCTTCCGGGGTGGGTCATGGCGTAGAGGCCCGTCGTTTTGAAAAAATCTTTCAACAGCACGGTCAACGTCTTCGACTCATACTCCGTCGTCGACCGCTCCGCCGTCGGATGGGAACCGTTGGCTTCGGACGTCGCGGCGAGCCCGCCCGGAGCGCTTCCCCAGACCACTCCCATCCAGAGCAGCAGGAGGACCAAAAATTTTTTCATGGAAACTCCCTCAAACGAGTGTCGCCAGGAGCTGGCCTTCTACCACATTGTCCCCGGAAGCGACCTCGATGCCGGCGACCGTTCCCTGCATGGGCGCGGGGACCTCGATCTCCATCTTCATCGCTTCGAGAATCATGAGGGGCTCCCCCTCATCCACATGTTCTCCGGGAGCCTTGAGGATCTTCCAGACGACGCCGGGGGTCTGGGCCTTGATCTCGATGCTGCCCCTTTCCTGTGCAGCGGTCGCGGGGGCGGGAGCCGTCTCGGCGGATGCCGCTTTTTCCTCCTTGGCGGGAGCGACTGTGATCTCTTCGTCTCCCTCCGCCACCTGGACACTGTACCGCCGACCGTCGACCACTACCGTATAATTCCCCGCCATCCTCTCTCCTTTGTCATCGTTCTCGGTATTTCCGTCGATTTTGCGAACCATCAGCGGCCCTTCCCCTTTGAGGAAGGCGATCCCCTTACGATCGCAGGAGGCGGCGATGAAGATGTTTTCTTCCGTCGTCTCCAGCCCCTCCTCCTCCAAGACCTTTTTCCAGTGCCCGATGGATTTTTCGGGATCCCTGTCGGCGAGATCGAGGGGATTCTCCGTCGTAGGTTCCAGGCCCAGTTTTTCGGAGGCCAACCGGACGATCTCGGGATCGGGCTCCACAGGGGTCCGTCCGAAGTACCCCAGGACCATCCGTCCGTAGCCCGGAGCGATCTGTTTCCAGGGACCGAAGGTGACGTTGGCGTAGGCCTGCTGCCAGTAGAACTGGCTGACCGGGGTCACGGAGGTGCCGTAGCCACCCCGCTCCACCACCTCGGTCATCGCTTCGATCACCTCGTCGAACTTCTCCAGATTGCCGTTGTCCCGCATCATCTGGGTGTTGGCGGTCAGCGCGCCGCCGGGCATGGGAGCGAAGGGGATAATGGGATTGACCTGGGTCGCTTCGGGCGGGATGAAGTACTCTTTGAGGCAGGCTTTGAAGGTCGCCTCGTACTTCCGTACCTTGCGGAGATCCAGGCCGCCCAGATCGTAGACGGTTCCTTTTAGAGCGTGCATCAGGGTCAGAATATCGGGCTGGGAGGTTCCTCCGCTGACGGGCGCCACCGCCAGATCGATGCCGTTGGCGCCCCCCTCCAGCGCCGCCAGGTAGCAGGCCACACTGACCCCGGCGGTCTCGTGGGTATGGAGCCGGAGGTGGACCCCTTCCCCCAGGAGTTTGCGGGCCATCCGAATGGTTTCGTAGACTTTGTGGGGATTGGAGGTACCGCTGGCATCCTTGAAGGCGACACTGTCGAACCCCAAGCCACTGTCGAGAATCTGACGCAACACTTTTTCGTAAAACGGAACGTCATGGGCCCCCGTGCAGCCGGGAGGCAGATCCATCATCGTCACCACCACTTCGTGGTTCATCCCGTACTTTTCGATACACGCCCCGCTGTATTCAAGATTGCGGACGTCGTTGAGCGCATCGAAATTTCGAACGGTCGTCGTACCGTGCCTGGCGAAGAGTTTGGCGAACAGGTCGATCATCTCCCTGCTTCCGGTATCGAGCATCACCGTATTGATTCCCCGGGCGAGGACCTGGAGATTGATCTCGGGACCGACGATCTCCCGGAAACGATCCATCATTTCGAAGGCATTCTCACGGAGATAGAAAAAGAGGCTCTGAAAGCGGGCACCGCCTCCGAACTCGAAGTGGGTGATCCCCGCCTCTTTGGCCGCTTCCACGGCCGGGAAAAAATCCTCCATCAGGACGCGCCCTCCGAATACGGACTGGAAGCCGTCCCGGAAGCTGGTGTCCATCACATCGATGTATCGTTTAGCCATTCCTTCCGCCTTTGCCGCTGCCGGCTGTTTTGCGATATTCGGCGACGGCGGCGATGATCGCCGCCACCCTCCGTCTCTCCTCTTCGGCTTCCTCCACGTCGCCGGCGAATTTCCGCTGCTTCACCGGAGACTCCGGCAGGGGAAAATAACGGGCGACGATCCGGGCCTGCAGGCGCATCAACAGAACCAGAAAGTAGAGAAAAAAGAAGACGACCGTCATCCCGAGGATCATGAATTTGACACTCTCGGCAACCAGATGAATCTCCATGACGAACCTTCGCTCTTCGGATGGTCAATTGTAGACAAGCTTTCCTTGCTTTGTCTTGAAACTACCGGCGCCGGCGACGTTTTTTGGCTGTAGTGGCGGAGCGCTGCCGATGCTCGTATTCCGACAGGAGTCTCTCCAGTTCCTCTTCATCGTATCCGAGGCGTCTCCCGGTCGTGAAATCCTCGCACTCCAACATATAGGAGAGCGCTTTTTTGGCGAAGGTGAGCTGATCCATTTCGGTAAATCCCGAAAGAATGCGGTCGATCTGGGGATGGATCGCCGTCTCGTCGAGGCGCTCCTGGAGCAAACGGATCGCTTCGTCGTCCACGGCACCCTCTCCCATTTCCAGGGTCGCCAGCTGCATCTCGGCTCCCACCTCTTTGCGGATGCGCTGGAGTTCCCGAAACTCTTCGGTGGAGGCCAGGGTGATCGCCCTGCCCTGCTTGCCCGCCCGACCGGTCCGACCGATGCGGTGGACGTAGCTCTGGGGATCGAAGGGAATGTGGTAGTTGAAGACGTGGGTGACGTTTTTGATGTCCAGCCCCCGGGCCGCCACGTCGGTGGCGATGAGGATCCGGGTCTCCCCGCGACGGTAGGATTTGACGATGGCGTCCCGCTCCATCTGGTCGATGTCTCCATGGAGCCCAGCGGCGTTGAATCCCAGGGCTTTGAGGTGCTCCGTCAGGCGGTCCACCTCCCGCTTCATCCGGCAGAAGATCAGCGCTTTGTCATAATTCTCCGTCTCCAGGAGTCGGACGATCGCTTCGTCCCGCTGGTTTTCGTTGATGACGTAGTAGAGCTGCTCGATGTCGATGTTCTTGGTCGTTTCGCTCCCCACCACGGAGATGAACTCCGGCTCGTAGAGCAGCGTGTCGGCCAGCTCTTTGATGGGATCGGGCATGGTCGCGGAGAAGAGAAGGGTCTGGCGGTTTTGGGGAATGTAGTCGAAGATCTCCCGCACGTCGTCCAGGAAGCCCATGTCCAACATCTCATCCGCCTCGTCCAGGACCACCACCTCGGGGTTGAAGACATCGATTTTTCCTTTCTGGTAGAGGTCTTTGAGACGCCCGGGGGTCGCCACGACGATCTGGACCCCCCGGTGGATCAGGGCGATCTGCCGTCCGTAGCCCACCCCGCCGTAGACCGCCAGGGTGCGGATCCCGGCGAAGCGACCCAGGTGGTAGAGCTCGTCGCTCACCTGAGTCGCCAGCTCCCGGGTCGGAGTGATCACCAGGGCACGCTCGATCTCCCCCCGGGCGATCCGGTCGAGGATCGGCAGACCGAAAGCCGCGGTCTTGCCGGTACCGGTGTGGGCCTGTCCCACCAGGTCCCGCCCCTCCAGGATGATGGGGATTACCTCTTTTTGAATCGGACTGGGCTCCTTGAAGCCTGCGATGCGCACCCCTTTGGCCACATCGGGATGCAGGTCGAAATCTCGGAATGTCATATGCTTTACCTTTGGCATCGGGAATCGTCTCCCGGAACTTCGCTCAAAAAACGCGAACGCTTTTTGAACCGCTTCAGAAGCCCGCAGGCCCCTGAAACCATCCAAATCACTTCACCACCGCCGTCACAGACACGAACACTCTCACCACTAACCAAGTTGCCAGAGCAGGAACGCACCGAAAAGGATCCGATAGATCCCAAAGGGAACGAAGGTGAACCGCGAGAGAAAAGCGAGGAAGAGTTTGATGGTCAGCCAGGCGACGATGAAGGCGACGACGAAACCCAACAGATAGGGCCCCCACTGGGCTCCGGCGAATTCATGATAGTGTTTGAGCAGATCGTAGCCGCTTACCGCCGCCATCACCGGAATCGCCAGGAGAAAGGAGAATTCCGCCGAAGTCTTCCGATCCAACCCCGCCAGGAGCCCCCCGATGATGGTGGAACCCGCCCGGGAGGTGCCGGGAATGAGGCTGAAAACCTGGGCGAAACCGATAGCCAGGGCCTGCTTCCAGCTCACCGCCTCCACATCGGTGGTCCGCACCTTCGCCTCCTCCTCGTAGAAATACTCGACCACGAGAAAGATTATCCCCCCAATGATGAACATCCAGGCGACCACCTCGACACTGAAGAGCGCCTTGACCTGATGCCGCAGGAGAAACCCGATGATCCCGAGCGGCAGAAAGGCCAACAGCAGCTTCTTCCAGAGCCCGATCTTTTTGAGGCTCAGCTTCTCCCGGTAGATCAGCATCACCGCCAGAATCGCCGCGAACTGGATGATGACGTCGTAGGCCTTGGTCAGATCGTTCTGGGCGATCCCCAGCCAATGCTCCACCACGATCATATGCCCGGTGGAAGAGATGGGAAGAAACTCGGTAAACCCTTCGATGACGCCGATAACGATGGATTGGAGGATGGTCATGGGAGGGGAAATCCTTTTGGGGTATTAGTGGTGGTATATTGGTGTATTGGTGTATTGGTTATTGGGGGGAGGAAATCATCGGTTTTATTTGTACGGTCAATCATCAACACAACTTTCAAAACTATAAGGTTCGCGCAGCGAACCATCCAAAACTTTTCACTCTTCACTCTTCACTCTTCACTTTCCGACCTTCGGTCGGAATCGCTTTTCACTTTTCGTTCTTCACTTTTCACTCTGCGGAAGCATTTGCTTCCGCGGCTAGATCATCCTCGCGAAGTACCCCTCTTCCTTGGCCATCAGCTCTTCGGGGCTTCCCTGGTCGACCAGGTGGCCGTCTTCGAGGACGAAGATCCGCTCTGCCTGCTCGATGGTGCTGAGTCGGTGGGCGATGGTGACGACGGTCTTGGGAGCCAGATACTCCTCCAGAGCGCCGAAGAGCCGCAGTTCGGTATGGACATCCAGGGCCGAGGTGGACTCGTCGAAGATCACCACTTCCGGGTCCAGGAGGATCATCCGGGCGATGGCCACCCGCTGACGCTGTCCGCCGCTGAGGCGGACCCCGTCGCGTCCCACCACCGTCTCCAGTCCCTTCTCCAGGGTGGCGATCACATCCTCCAGCTGGGCGATGCGGATCGCTTCACGGATCCTCTCCTCCGGGAGGTCCCGCCCCAGCGTGAGGTTGAACCGCATTGTATCATTAAAGAGCTTGGGGTGCTGGAGGATCAGATGGACATGGCGACGGATGGTCGGCAGGGAGATTTGCGAATGGGGGACGCCGTCGTAGAGAACCCGCCCCTCCGTGACGGGGTAGAATCCCACCAACAGGTTGGCGAGGGTCGTCTTGCCGCTGCCGCTGGGACCGACGATGGCCACTTTGGATCCGGCGGGGATCTCCAGATTGATATTCTTTAATATCTTTCGTTCCTCCCGATAGGAAAACCCCAGTTCCTCGGTCCGGATGGCCACGGCCCCCTTCCCCTCGAAGGGATTCCGTTCCTCCGGAACCTCCGGCTCCTTCTCCATGGCGAAGATCCCGTCGATCCTCCGGCAGGCGGCCCGGGCGGAAGCCAGAGCGTACTGGAAGTTGATCACGTCCTGGGTCGGGGTCATCATGATCCAGAGGTAGCCGAAGATCGCCAGCATCATCCCCACGCTCAGATCCCCGTAGGCCACGGCCAGGATGCTCACGGAGCGGAAAAGCTCGTATCCGCTGAGAAAGACCAGGAACGAGAGGCGCATCGCCCGGTCGCTCCGGTAGCCGAAGGCGATGGAGCGCTCCCGCAGTTCCCGGGCCTGCCGGACGATCCGGGCGAAGAAGTACTCCTCCTTGTTGGCGGCCCGGATCTGCTGGAAAAGCTCCAGGGTATCGGTGAGCGCCGACTGGTAGGCTTCCACCGCCCGGTTCTCCTCCCGCTTGAGCTTCCCGACATTGCGGGCCAGTTTGGCGGTGAAATAGACCACCACCGGATTGGTCAGGAGGATGAAAAGGGCCAGCTTCCAGTCGATGGCCAGCAGGACTCCCGCCGTGAAGAGCAG
>Ga0256914_1002314_pt1 | contig 16110 bp, 15 predicted proteins | sample HulkmetaG_FD_191571 | JGI IMG/M metagenome (GOLD analysis project Ga0256914, IMG submission 191571) | Hydrothermal chimney microbial communities from Main Endeavour vent field at the Juan de Fuca Ridge, Pacific Ocean - Hulk | ecosystem: Environmental > Aquatic > Marine > Hydrothermal vents ... | reverse complement strand
TCGGCGCGCTCTACGTGAGGAAAGGCACGCCCCTGGAGCCGCTGATGGTGGGCGGAGGCCAGGAGCAGGGCCTGCGTCCCGGCACCGAGAACGTCCCCTTCATCGCGGGACTCGGCCAGGCCACGGTGCTGGCGGCACGACGGATGGAAGAGGAAAGCGCTCGCATCCTCACCCTGCGCGACCGCCTGCATGGCCTGCTGCAAGAAGCGATCCCGGGACTGAGGCTCAACGGCGACCCGGACCACCGCCTGCCCGGCACCCTCAACCTCTCCTTTCCCGGCGTCTCGGGCCGCGCCTTACTCGATCGCACGCCCGAAATCTCCGCCTCGGTGGGCTCGGCCTGCCACGAAACGGACGGCGCCGGAAGCGGGGTGCTGGCGGCCATGGGATTCTCCAAGGCGCGCATGGCAGGGGCGGTGCGCCTCTCCATCGGCCGCTTCACCACGGAGCAGGAGATCGACACCGCCGCCGATCGACTCATCGATGCCTGGCGGGCGCTGTACCGAGGCCACCATGACGATGAACTCGTGACACCGGAGGCATGACGATGCGCATCGCCATCACCAGCCAGAACTTTCGCACCATCACCGGCCACGCCGGGCGTACCCGGCGTTTCATCGTCTATGAAGGGGAGCCCGGCGGCGAGCCCCGGGAGGTGGCCCGATGGGACCTGCCCAAAGAGATGGCCCTGCACGAATTCCGAGGCGACGACCATCCTCTCTTCGGCCTGGACGTGGTCGTCACCGGCGGATGCGGACCGGGTTTCGTGCGCCGCCTCGCAGCCCACGGCGTCCGGGTGGTGGCCACCGCCGAAAGCGATCCTTTCATCGCCGCGGCGGCGGTGCTTCAGGGCCGCCCGTTGCCGCCGCCGGCGCCACACGGCCATTGAGACTGTCGATGGGACGATAACCGGAACCGGGCCGGGGCGGGGCGGCCCGCTCGCGAAACCGCTCGAGGCGATCCTGGATCCATCCGGCATAGAGCCGCTGTAGCTGGCCGCGTAGGGCCGCCTCTTCCTCCGCCACCGCGCCGCGGATTTCCGCCTCGAAGCGCTCCCGATCCAGCTCTTCCTCCAGCTTGAGGGCGGCCAAGTCCACCAACACCCAGGTGGCGGTGCCGGCGGCCAACCCGCACAGAAGGGCCAACGGCCCGCCGGGCGAGCAGGCCAACGCCCCAGCTCCGGCGCCGGCCAGAGCGCCGCCCCCCTTCACCGCCGACTTGGCCGCCAGCTTGCCCGCCAGTCCCACCGCCAACTGAAAGCCTTTGCCTCCGGCGATGGCCGCCACCGTCTTTTTGGCGACCAAGGCGCCACCCCCCTTGGCCACCAACACCGCGGCGCCGGCTCCGGCGCCGAGGCTCGCCAGTTGACGGGCCGCCACCCCGGCCGGCGGCATCAACTCTTCGGTCATCAAAGTGTCCAGCGGCACTTCTCCCGCCAAAGTCCAGGAATCTCCGGACACCGTCGGCGGCAGGGTGGCCGCCGCCTCCGCGAGGATGGCCTCTCCGGCGCGTTGGACTGCCGCAGCCGCTTGGGGCTGAAGCACCTCGGGCAAGGTCTCCAGCCGCTCCAGGGCGCCGCTCTCCTCGAACAGGATGCGGCGCAGCGCCGCCTCCAGATGGCCCGCCAGGCCGCCCGCCAGGGCATGGGCGTAACGGAGATATTCGGCGGTGAGCGAGTAGTACCAATCGGCATAACGGGGCACGGCGGCGTACACCGGGGCGAACGCACGGGCCACTTCCCGCTCGATCAGCCGATCGCTCTCGGCCACCAGGCGCGTCAGGCGGGCATCCACGCCGGAACGGATCCGATCCTGCAAGTGCGCCAAGGCCGCTTCGTCCAGATAGTGCATCTCGCCGTGGACCACCACCCGCCAGACCGGCTGCCGCTGCACACGGGATTCCTGCTCGGCCAGTTGGCGTATGACCTCCAATAGCGCCCCCGTTCCCACCAGCGTGAGCACCACCAAAGCGGTGAAAAAGCCCACCCAGCCCCATGGAAACGGTCGTCTTTCAGTCGTCATCCGAGCGCCCCGCCATGATCCGCACTCCACCGCCGTCCACCAGCACACCGGCCAGCAACCGCGACCAGGCCCACACCGCCAGCGTCGAGGCGGCCAGGAAGAGCACCCAGGCCAGCAGCGCCGCCAGGGAGTCTCCCAAGCCTTCCACCCCCATCTGCATCAAACGCCAGGCGATGGCTTCCTGCCCGGCGACGGTCCGCGCCAAGGGCGCGAGCAGGCGGCAACCCACGGTCACCGGCCCCATGGCCTCGTCCAGAGTGGCGTTCCAGTCCAGCAGACGATAGTCGGGGTGAGGGGTGACCAGTTCCACCGCCACCACCGCCCCCAGAAGCAGCAGGGCGTTGACCCAAACCAACACCCGGCGCGCCAGCATGGGCGCCACCCAAGGCCGCGCCTGGCGGTCCATGACGGCCAGCAACGCGGAATAGAGCCCGAAAGCCACCAGGACGTCTCCGGCCAGCAACGCCAGCATCCAACCGGGCCACTGCAACGCGGCGACCAGCAACACCACCACCAATCCCACGGCCTTGATGATCTGCCAGAGGATGAGGAGCAGGCGGCGGGAGAGCCACCATGCCAATGCCTTGTCCGGGCGCAGGTACTGGCGCACGAAGGCGTGGCGGCGCAACACCGCCGGTTCCAACATGTTGAGGGCCACGGCCCCGACCGCCGGCGTCATCACGGCCAGCAAGACCCCGCACCCACCATGGGGCGCGACCCGCAACCAGGCCAGGAGCCAGAACCAGGCCATGGCCAGGCGCAGCAGCAATAGGATTTCCGGGCCGGAGGCCGGACGTCGGGATCCGGTCATGGAATCGAGTGTGCCAGAAAACGGCCGGATCGTCTTTCAGGCCGACTTTTCCAATGCGAGACGCCGTTCACGATAGAGGCGCACCGCACCGAGCAGATGCCAAAAGAGCAGCCCGGCCAGCGCCAACGCTAGGAGTCCCGCCGCACGCCCGGTCCACTCGGGCCGGTAGGGGGCCGACAACAAGATGGCGAGCCAGGCCAGATGGAGCCGGAAGAGCCATCGCGGTCGCTCCGAGGGAATCACCTGCTTCATGTTGGGGATGCCGCGCGGCGCCACGCCCCGCGCCTGCGCGAACAGGGTCAAGTGCAGCCAGACCAGAAAGGGGACGATTTTGTAGAGCATGCCCAATATGGCCGAGCCGGCGAATCCCACCGCCAATAAGATCACGGGAACCACCTGAGGGATCTGCGGCATCCATCGCCCGAGCCACCAGGTGGAGACGGCGCCCACGAGCGCCGCCATGGCCAGGCGCCAAAAGTCCAGGGTGGCGTCGGGCACCCGCCGACGGCGTTTGCTCTGGAGGTACAGGGTCACCGCGGCAAAGGCCGACAGCACGAGAGAGAGCAGCCCGGCGCCCGCGAGCCGAAGGGGCGTCCAATCGGCCGCCTTCCCGATCGACCAGAGCAGGAGCGCCAGCCCGAGAGCGGGCGCGAATCCATGCATGAAACGGCGCGGGTAACGGGGCGTGATCTGGAACATGGGCACCACCTGCCAGGCCACGGCGCTGACCAGGAGCACCGTCCAGCCGACCAATCCCCAGGTCAGATGCACGTCCGTCCATTGACGGGCGAGCGGCACCAACCCTCCTTGGCCCAACGCCAGCCAGACCCCGAACGCCAAGGTCACCACCAAGGCCGCGAGCGCCGATCCGACCCCGCGCGCCGTGGCGTGGGCAGAAGGGCTTCGGATCACGGCGCCGAACGCAGGCCAGGCCACCACGATCACCCCGGCGGCCAGCAGGGCGGCGGCGACGGAAAAAACACCGGCAGCGTCCCCGAGGAACGCGAAGATCAGAAGGGCCGTGCCCGCCGTGAGCAGCAGATGGCCATGGCGGCTCACCCGCTCGGGCGCGGGCAAGGGTACGCCGATGAGCACCGGAATCACCTGTTGCAGCGCCCCCAGCATGATCATCAGCATGAAACCCAACACCCAGGCATGGGTGACAGCCAACATCGGCGCGGACCAACGGTCTGTCAAAGCCTCGGGGTGGGACAGAAGCACCAGCCCGCCCGCCGCCACGAAGAGCGGCGCCGTGAGAAAGAAACGCAAGGGCACGCCCAAAGGGGGCGACTGCCGCGTGGAAAGCGCGCCCAGATCCACCACGCCTCAGTCGCGCCAAGGAGGAAGGCCGCCGGCCAGCCGACGCGCCGCCGCTTCGGCCGGCGCGTCGCCACGCCGCCACAGATAGACCTGGCAGCGGCCGTCCCGTCCTTCACGGGTGTCCGATTCGAATCCGAGCTCCGCCAGCCGGTCGTAGAGCAAGCAGGGTTTCATGCGGTGGATCATCCGCAGCGCGTGGCCCTCGGGCAAGGTGCGCAACCGCTCCAGGGTGGTCTCCAACGGCTCCGGCGGCTCGAGATCGCTCACGTCCAGGTCCACCACCCGGCCCATCATGCCAACGCCCTGGCCTGCGCAATGAGAGTTTCGGAATCCTGGAGGTGACTGTCCAGCATGGGATAGAGGATCTGCTCCTCCTTGGCGTTGTGCTGCTGCATGAGGACGAGCAGGGTTTCAGAATCGCCGAGATAGGCGTCCACATCCTCCTCCTCCAAGGCCTGGGCCATGCGCTCGAACAGATCCCGCATCTGCACGTGCTCTTGCCGCATCACCTGCGTGGGCCCCATGGTCATGCCGGTGGTCTCCTCGAAACGGGGAAAGAAGACCTCCTCTTCCATGCGGAAATGGCGCAAGGTGGCGTCTCGCGTCGCCTCAAACGCCTCGCGCGCGCCGGTCCAGTCTCCTTCGGACACCCTCCGCTCGGCCTCGGCGAAAAGATGATCGCAACGCTGGTGATCCTCGGTCAGAAAGCTGGAGATCATGGTCTCGACTCCTACCTCCGGGTATTGGGGCTCAGCTTACCGATTCGATAAAGCATACGGATCAAGAAAAACCGGCGCCTTGACAAAAGGCATATTGCCCCGGGTACATCCATGGGGTACATTGAATGCGCTTTTCGTCCATGGGCGGTAACATGTTCAAACGCTTGGTGGCCTTGTTGCTCGTCTGGTCCATCCTTGGCTACGGCCTCGCCGTGGCTGCAGACCTTCATGGCGAGCTGGGTGTCGATGTCGCCGCCACGGCGGACCTGCCCTCCGCGGACGACCACGCCGGCGACGGATGCGGCCACTGTAGCCATGGCGCCAGCCATCTCATGGGACTCCACCCCCATTTCGGGCTGCCTGTTCCCACGGTCCGCCGCACCGCTTTCGTCACCCAACGCGAACCCTTGTCTCATCGACTCCAGCGTCCGCTCCTTCGCCCACCCATCGACTGATCTCCGGCAACCGTGAAGCCCCGTCGGTCCTCTTCTTTCGGGTGCCGGCGGACGACCTGCGCACGACCAACGGAAATCAGTCATGCTCATCGAACCCCGTGACCATGCGGGCCGTCTCGCCCACTGGCTCTGCGTCCTGGTCGTGGCCCTTGCCCAGGCCAGCGACGCAAAGCCTCTCGATACCCTGGTGGAAGAAGTGCTCTCCACCAGCCCGGAAATCGCCGCCGCCCGATCGGAAGCGGAGGCGGCCGAGGCCCGGCTCCAAGGCAGCACCTTGCCCCTGAACAATCCCGAGTTGGAAGCAGAATACGAGCGTACCGACGTAGACACCTTGCGTGTCGGCTTGACCCAGACGCTGGATTGGCACGGCAAGCGGGCAGCCTTGGAACGGATGGCCCGCCTCGAAGCCCAACTCGCCCGGCAACGCATCGAAGCGGTAGACCGGGAAAGGAAGCCCGATCCGACATTGGGCGTGGCCGGGGGACGAGAAGGTGACGAAAACCTGTTCGTCCTCTCTTTCGCCTTGCCGTTGCAGGTCCGAAACCGGGGCGAGGCGGAGGTCCAAGCCACCCGCCTGGAAGTTGTGGCGGCCGAACAGCGGGCACGACAGATCCAGCTGGACGTGAAGTCCCGCCTTGCTGCTGCCGATGCCCGTTATCGCCTGCTGCATGCAACATGGGCGCGGTGGATTGAAGAGGGTCTGCCGAGCCTGTCTCAACGGGTGGCGTTGCTGGAACGGCTTTGGCAAGCCGGTGAAACCAGCACCACGGATCATCTCATCCAGGTGCAACAGCTCTTGGATACACGCATGGCAGGCGTGGATTTCGAAGGTGAACTCCGGCTGGCCTGGATCGACCTCTTGGAGGCATCCGGCGCACTGGGTCGGCTCGAACAGATCATGAGGAAATGAAGATGAACAGACACGGGTTGTTTTTGATCCTGGCCGCGTCCCTGACCTGGCCTTTCTCAGTTCATCCCGGCGAGATGGACCACAACCACGAAAGGGCGCACGATCCCGCCATCGAAACGGACCACGAACACCATGACGAAGAACGACACAACCACGAAGAGGCGCCGGGCGCCGTTCATCTGACGCCGGAGCAGGTCGCCGCCGCCGGCATCGAAGTTTCACCCCTGGCGCCCCGGCCGGTGCCCGAAGCACTCGAAGCGCCCGGTGAGGTACGCCTCAATCTCTATGCCACCAGCCGGGTGACGCCCCGTATCACCGCCCAAGTGGTGGGTCGCCACGCCCGCATGGGTGACCGGGTGGAAAAAGATCAACCCCTGGTCACCCTGTCGTCGGCGGAAATGGCCGAAGCCCAAGGCGCCTTCATCATCGCCGCCCGCGAATGGCAGCGGGTGAAGCGGCTGGGGCTGAACGTGGTTTCGGAACAACGTCATCTCGAAGCGCAGGTGACCTATCAGCAGGCTTGGTCCCGACTGCTGGCTTATGGGATGACTCCGAGCCAGGTCCAGGCACTGGCGGACGAAGGAGACGTGAGCCGCGCCGATGGCAGCTTTCGCCTCCTCTCCCCCCAGTCTGGAACCGTGATCCGCGACCCCTTCGTCCTGGGTCAGATGGTGGCGCCGGGCGATCTGCTTTTCGAAATCACCGACGAGGCCACCGCATGGGTGGAAGCCCACCTGGATCCGGCACGCATGGAGCGGGTGGCGGTGGGCGCACCGGCCAGGGTGCGCGCCAACGGGCGCTGGATCGAAGGCCGCGTGATCCAGGTGCACCACGCCCTCGAAGAGACCACCCGCACCCTGGGGATCCGCATCGAAGTACCCAATCCGGGAGACCATCTCCATCCCGGGCAGTTCGTCACCACCCGGATCCACGTCGGCGAGGGGACGCCCCAATTGGCTCTGCCCCCAGAGGCGGTGCTGCGCGGCGCGGACGGCGATTGGCAGGTGTTCGTGGAGAAGGCCCCCGGCGAGTTCGAGCCGGTGGAAGTGGAGCTGGTGAAACGGCTTCCCGGCCTAGCCATCATCGACGGCATTCCCCCGGGCACCCCCGTGGTGACCCGAGGCGCCTTCTTCCTGCAGTCGGAGCTGGCCAAGTCCGGCTTCGAAATCCACAACCACTGAGGGGGCGGCCATGCTCAACCGACTCATCGACTGGTCCGTGGCCAACCGGCTGCTGGTGGTGCTCGGCCTGGTCGCCGCGCTGGCGGCCATGGCCCTGCTCATCCCCAGGCTCAACCTGGACGCCTTTCCCGACGTCACCAACGTCCAGGTGCAGATCAACACCGAGGCCGAAGGGCTGGCCGCCGAAGAGGTGGAGCAGCTCATCACCTACCCCATCGAGGCGGTGATGTACGCCCTGCCCGACGTGGAGGAGGTGCGTTCCATCTCCAAGACGGGGCTCTCGGTGATCACCGTGGTGTTCAAGGAAGGCACCGACATCTACTTCGCCCGGCAGCTGGTCTTCGAGCGGTTGCAGGCGGCGCGCGAGGAGATCCCGGAGGGGGTGGGCACCCCGGAGATGGGACCCAACACCTCGGGACTGGGCCAGGTCTACCAGTACATTCTCCGCTCCGAAAACCCTGAGTACGACGCCACCGCCCTACGCAGTCTCAACGACTGGGTGGTGAAGCTCCTGCTGCTGCCGGTGGACGGCATCACCGACGTGCTTTCGTTCGGCGGCGAGGTGCGCCAGTACCAAGTGCAGGTCGATCCCCAGAAGATGCTGGCTTACGGCTTGGACATCGACACCATCGCCGAAGCCATAGAAGCCAACAACCGCAATGCCGGCGGCTGGTACCTGGACCGAGGCGCCGAACAGTTGGTGATCCGCGGCGTCGGCTGGATTCGCCCGGGCGAAGCGGGACTGGAGGACATCCGCAACATCCCGCTCGTGGAGAAGGACGGGGTGGTGGTCCGGGTGGGCGATGTCGCCCGTGTGGCATTCGGCGGTGAAATCCGCCAAGGCGCCGTCACCATGACCCGGCGCAACGAAAACGGTGATCCCGAGCCCCTGGGCGAGGTGGTGGCCGGCATCGTGCTCAAACGGATGGGCGCCAACACCAAGGCCACCATCGATGCCATCGAGGCGCGTCTTCCCGCCATACGCCAGGCCCTGCCCGACGGGGTGACCCTCGAGCCCTTCTACGATCAGGCCGATCTGGTGGAACAGGCGGTGCATACCGTGAGCAAGGCGCTCGTCGAAGCCTTCGTCCTCATCGTGGTGGTGCTGCTGCTCTTCCTGCTCAATCTGCGCGCCACCCTGTTGGTGCTCGTCTCGGTTCCCCTCTCCGTGGGGCTGGCGCTGGCCGCCATGAGCTGGTGGGGCCTGTCGGCCAACCTCATGTCACTGGGCGGACTGGCCATCGCCATCGGCATGATGGTGGACGGCTCGGTGGTGATGATGGAGAACATCTTCAGGCACCTGACTCGGCCCGATCCGGAACACGCCGCCGGCCATAACGGAGGCGGTTTCATGGAGGACGACGCGAAAGGCATCCCCTTGAGGATCCAGGAGGCCGCGCGGGAAGTGGGCCGCCCGGTCTTCTATGCCGTGGTCATCATCATCGTGGTCTTCGCACCCCTGTTCACCCTGGAAGGGGTGGAAGGCAAGCTCTTCCAGCCCATGGCCGTCTCCATCGTGCTGGCCATGCTCACCTCCCTGGTGGTGGCCCTGGTGGTGATGCCCGCCCTGGCCACCTACGCCTTCCGCCGGCCGCTGAAGCACCGTGAAAGCCCGCTGTTCCGCCCGTTGGAGTGGATCTATCGGCGCACCTTGAAGCCGGCCATCGCTGCCCGGTGGCTGGTGGCGGCCGTCGCCCTCGCCCTCTTCTCCGGCGCGTTGTGGTTGCTGCCCAAGCTGGGAACCGAGTTCGTGCCCGAGCTGGAGGAAGGCACGCTCAACATCCGAGTCACCCTGGCCCCTTCCGCCAGCCTGGATACGGCCCTGAAAGTGGCCGGCAAGCTGGAGGCGCAACTGATGCGGTTTCCGGAAGTGACCTATGCCTCCAGCCGCATCGGCCGCGCCGAGCTGGGGGGCGATCCCGAGCCGGTCTCCAACATCGAAATCTATGTGGGACTGAAGCCGGTGGCGCAGTGGACCACGGCCCGAAACCGCTTCGAACTGCAGAAGAGGTTCCAGGAGGCGCTCTCCATCCATCCCGGCCTGCTCTTCACCTTCTCCCAGCCCATCGCCACCCGGGTGGACGAGCTGCTCTCGGGGGTGAAGGCGCAGCTCGCCATCAAGCTCTTCGGCCCGGACCTCGAGGTACTGGCCGAGAAGGGCAAGGCCATCGAGCAACTGGCCCGCAGGGTGCCGGGCACCCGCGACGTGGAGATGGAGCAGATCGCCGGCGAGGCCCAACTGGTGGTGCGGCCCAGACGCGAGGTGCTGGCCCGCTACGGGATCCCGGTGGCCCAGGTGATGGACCTGGTCTCCGACGGCATCGGCGGCACCGAGGCGGGCCAGGTGATCCGCGGCAACGAGCGCTACGACATCTACGTGCGCCTGGCGCCCGAGTTCCGCGAGGACGTGGAGAGCCTGCGCCGGCTGGTGCTGCAGGCGCCCGGCGGCGCCTGGGTACGGTTGGGCGAGGTGGCCGAGGTGGCCATCGAGTCGGGCCCGCCCCAGATCCGCCGCGACGACGTGCAGCGGCGGGTGGTGATCCAGGCCAACGTGGAGGGGCGCGACATGGGCGGCCTGGTGCAGGAGCTGCGCCGGCGCATCGCCGAGGAGATCGACCTGCCGCCGGGCTACACCGTGGTCTTCGGCGGACAGTTCGAGAATCAGCAGCGGGCCCAGCAGAGGTTGATGATCGTGGTGCCCCTCTCGCTGGGGCTCATCTTCCTGCTGCTCTACTTCGCCTTCCACTCGATGGGCCAGGCGTTGCTCATCATGATCAACGTGCCCCTGGCACTCATCGGCGGCATCGTGGCGCTCTACGTCACCGGCCAGTACCTCTCGGTGCCCGGCTCCATCGGCTTCATCGCCCTCTTCGGCGTGGCGGTGCTCAACGGCGTGGTGATGGTGAACGCCATCAACCAGAACCTGGAGGCGGGCGAGTCGCTGCAGGAGGCGGTGTTCCGCGGGGCGCTCTCCCGCCTGCGGCCGGTGCTCATGACCGCCTCCATCGCCGCGTTGGGGCTGATTCCCATGCTGCTGGCCACCGGCGTCGGCTCGGAGGTGCAGCGGCCCCTGGCCACGGTGGTGGTGGGTGGCCTGGTTTCCAGCACCCTGCTCACGCTCTACGTGCTGCCAACACTGTACGGGCTCTTCTCACAAGGGGTCCGGAAAGGTTGAAGAACGGGGGTTCGCGGCGAGGGCGCCGATCCTACCTGTAGGAGGCCCGCCCCCGGGCCGAACACCGGTCCACCGCAACACCCCGTAGGCCGGGCGAGGCCGCCCTGCGACCGACCCCGGCGGAACACGAGCCGCCCGCGTCGGCCTTCGGCCTCGGCGGGCCTACGTCTCCGGTACGGAAATTCGCGGCGAGGGCGCCGCGCCCTCGCCGAATCCGGTTTCAACGAAGCGGGCGGGAGTGCGCCTCAAGCCAGGTGGCAAACGCTGTCTCGTCCATCCTGCCGGCAGCCAGCTCCTCGATGGCCACCACGGCTTCGGGCTCCGGTGCCTTGAGCTGATGGCCGTTGATTTCGAGGAAGACCGCAGCAGCCGTGAGGGCGATGCGCTTGTTGCCATCGACGAACGGGTGGTTACCCGCCAGCCCATGACCGTACAACGCCGCCAGTTCGTGGATGGAAGCCTTGTCGTCGTAGGCGAACCGTTGACAAGGACGGTTCAGGGCCGATTCCAAAAGTCCGGCGTCACGCAGGCCGGTGCTGCCGCCATGTTCGGCCAGCAGCATTTCATGTACGGCCAGAACCGTTTCCGGCTGAAGCCATTTGGGTTCCTTCACTTCGCCAGTTCGCGGAGGGCGTTGCGGTATCTCTTCATCACCTTGCGGGCCGCCTCCATCTGCTCCTCGAAGTCCTGCCGGTAGGGTGTGAGGGTGAGGCCTTCCGGCCCTTCCACCAGGTAAAGGGTGTCCCCTTTTTCCACCTTGAGCCTGGCCAGCGCCTCTTTCGGCAGCACGATGCCCGCGGAATTGCCGATGGTGGTGACCTTGACCTTGAGCATGCCCGGTTTCCCCAAGAAGTTATAACACTTGTGATAACATCGAAATTAGCCAGCTCCCGGCACCACGTCAACCCCCCAAAGAACCATGAGCGACTGCGGCTGTGACATCGAGATCAAAGACCGGGAACAGGGCCGGGTGCTCTGGCTCCTGTTGGCCATCAACACGGTGATGTTCGTGCTGGAGCTGACGGTGGGCTGGGTTGCCCAGTCCACCGGCCTCATCGCCGATTCGCTGGACATGCTGGCCGACGCCACCGTCTATGGCATCGGGCTTTGGGCGGTGGGCAGGAGTCCGCGGCACAAGGCCCGCGCCGCCCTGTTCAGCGGCTGGGCCCAGGCTGCGCTGGGGTTATTGATCCTGGCGGACATCGTCCGCCGGGCCATCTTCGGCAGCGAACCGGTCTCCGGGCTGATGATGGGAATGGGAACCCTGGCTCTGGCGGCCAACCTCTGGTGCCTGGCGCTCATCCACGCCCACCGCGACGGAGAGGTGCACATGCGCGCCAGCTGGATCTTCTCGAAGAACGACGTCATCGCCAACCTGGGGGTGATCCTGGGCGGGTTGCTGGTCTGGTTCACCGGCAGCCGCTGGCCGGACCTGGCCATCGGCGCCCTCATCGTCGTGGTGGTGTTGCGTGGCGCCTGGCACATCCTGGCCGATGCGCGGCAGAGCCTGGCACGATCCACGCTCGAAACGGGTTGCGCCCAGAGCTGTGATGCCGGTGAGAAGTGAGGATCACAGGCTGTTGACGTAGGTCTGCGCCTGTTTCCGGTAGTAGTCGGCGTCGCGCAGCTCGGCGACGGGAAAGGTGGCCAGCACCAGCTCGAAGGGAGGGTGACCGGGCCGCAGCACCCGGGCGGTGGTCACTTCGGTGCCCTCACCTTCCTCTGCCCGGATCCCCATGCGGTCCACCCAAACGGCGTGGGGCTTCAGTTGCAAATAGCGGTCTGCATGGGAGAGCACCCGAACCACCACCTCCAGGTAGTCCTCCAGGGTACCGCCGGGCGTCCCCTGCGCCTCGAGCCGGCGGGCGTTCTCCTCCAGGCGGCGCCGGATGGTCTCCCGGTCGCCGGGCGCGCGGCAGGGATCCAGGCCGCATCCGGCCTCCAGCACTTCGTCCAGCCGCTGCTGCAGCAGCCGGCGGTCGCCCAGGCGCAAGGCGGTGATCTGTTCCAGGGCGCTGATGCAGAGGCTCTCCAGCCCCCGCCATTCGAGGCGCTCGCGCACGGCGCTCGCTTCACGCTCCACCACGCCGATCCAGTGGCCGGAAAAGTTGACCGCCACCTGCTGAACCTCGCGCTGGACCATCTCCTCCTTCAGCGCCATGCCCAGCACCCGCCGCTCCTCGCGCACCATGCCCAGGCTGCAACAGAACCGCTCCGCCGAAGGATTGCGGCCCAGAAACTCCTGTACCGCCCGGCTGCGGCTGAACAGATCCAGCATCTGCTCCACCGAACCGAAGAGGGCGTTCACCCGCCCGTCGCTGCCGTAGGCGGCGCGGTCCATGTGCAGCGGCCCGGGCACCTGCGCCACCGCCTTCCCGAGATATTCCAGCGCCCGCGCCACCGGCCCGCGCAGCCGGCGCCCGTATCCCGGCAGGAACTTCAGCCGCGGGTCGGTGTGTTCCACCACCAGATCACAGGCCCGCTCGAGCAGCCGGGGGTCCATCTCCCTCCCCTCGTCCCCTTTTCCCTTCAGCCAGTCGAACAGCCCCATGGTTCCTCCTCCGTTCCCCCTTTTTCATGGTAGCCCATTCCGAGCCGCCGGCGCCCCCGGTTGGATTAGAATGTGGGGTCCTTCAACGGAGGAGCCCCATGGACATCACCCAGAATGTCCGCTTCTACTACGGCAAGGTGCTGCAGAGCAGCGCCGACCTGAAGACCGACGCCTGCTGCACGCCGGGCGAGCTGCCCGCGCACCTGCGGCAGGTGCTGGAAAAGATCCATCCCGAGGTGCAGGCGCGCTACTACGGCTGCGGCCTGGTGGCGCCCGAGGCGCTTGAAGGCTGCCATGTGCTGGACCTGGGCAGCGGCAGCGGGCGGGACGTGTTCATGCTGGCCGCGCTGGTGGGGCCGGAAGGCTCGGTGACGGGCGTGGACATGACGCCGGAACAGCTCGAGGTGGCCCGCCGGCACGAGGCCTGGCACGCAGAGCGGTTCGGCTACGAACGGCCCAACACCCGCTTCCTCGAGGGCGAACTGGAACGGCTGGACGAGCTCCCCCTGGAGGAGAACGGCTTCGACATCGTCGTCTCCAACTGCGTCATCAATCTGGTGAGGGACAAGCCGGCGGTGCTGGCCCACGTCCACCGCCTGCTCAAGCCCGGCGGCGAGTTCTACTTCTCCGACGTCTACGCCGACCGCCGGCTGCCACAGTCGGTGCGCGAGGATCCCGTGCTCCACGGCGAGTGCCTGGGCGGCGCCCTCTACTGGAACGACTTCGTCAACCTGGCCAAGGCCGCGGGCTTCGCCGATCCGAGGCTGGTGGAGGACCGCCCCTTGACCATCGACGACCCCGAGCAGGAAGCCAAGGTGGGCAACGCCCGCTTCTACTCCGCCACCTGGCGCTTGATGAAGATCGACGGCCTGGAGCCGGCCTGCGAGGACTACGGGCAGGCGGTGCGCTACCGCGGCACCGTCCCCCACCATCCCCACCGCTTCGTGCTGGACAAGCACCACGTCATCGAGACCGGGCGCATCTTCCCCGTCTGCGGCAACAGCTGGCGCATGCTCGAGGAGAGCCGCTTCGCGCCCCACTTCGACTTCTTCGACGGCGACGGCACCCACTACGGGATCTTCCCGGGGTGTGGCACCTCGATCCCCTTCGACGAGGAGGAGGCCGGGGGAAGCGAAAGCGGGGGATGCTGCTGAGCGGCTTCCGCTTGCGTTGCCGGAGTCGGCCGCTAGGCGGCCTCGTCCGGCCTACGGGAACGCCATGCACCCAATGTAGGCCCGCCGAGGCCGCAGGCCGACGCGGGCGAAGGCTCCCGGCACCGCGGGAGCTTGCATCGCCGGAGTCGGCCGCTACGCGGCCTCGTCCGGCCTACGGGAACGCACGCACCCAACGTAGGCCCGCCGAGGCCGCAGGCCGACGCGGGCGAAGGCTCCTCTGGCACCGCGGGAGCTTGCATCGCCGGAGTCGGCCGCTACGCGGCCTCGTCCGGCCTACGGATCCTGCGTACAGACCTACTCCCCCGCAACCACCAATGTAGCGGGCGGAAGTTCCGCATGGTGAATCAGGCGCTGGCCGCCGGAGCGAAACGCTGCCGCAACACCTTTGCCGCTTCCACCAGGTTGCGAAGGGCCGGCTCCACCTCTTCCCAGCTCCGCGTCTTGAGGCCGCAGTCGGGGTTCACCCAGAGCCGCTCGGCGGGAATGCGCTCGGCGGCCAGCTCCATCAGGCCCACCATCTCCTCCACCGTGGGCACGTTGGGCGAGTGGATGTCGTAGACGCCGGGACCGATCTCGTTGGGGTACTCGAAGTTCTCGAAGGCGTCCAGCAGCTCCATCTGTGAGCGCGAAGTCTCGATGGTGATGACATCGGCGTCCATTTCGGCGATGGACTCGATGATGTCATTGAATTCCGAATAGCACATGTGGGTGTGGATCTGGGTCTCGTCGCGCACGCCCGAGGCGGTGAGACGGAAAGCGCGCACCGCCCACTCCAGGTATTCGCGCCACCGGTCCCGGCGCAGGGGCAGGCCTTCGCGCAGGGCCGCCTCGTCGATCTGGATGGCCCGGATGCCGGCGGCCTCCAGGTCCAGCACCTCGTCACGCAGGGCCAGGGCGAGCTGGGCGCAGGTCTCGGCACGGGGCTGGTCGTCGCGCACGAAGGACCAGTTGAGAAGGGTCACCGGGCCGGTGAGCATGCCCTTCACGGGCTTGTCGGTGAGGGACTGGGCCCAGGTGATCCACTCCACCGTCATGGGCGCCGGCCGTGACACGTCCCCGTAGAGGATGGGCGGCTTGACGCAGCGGGAGCCGTAGGACTGCACCCAGCCGAAGCGGGTGAAGGCGAAGCCCTCGAGCTGCTCACCGAAGTACTCCACCATGTCGTTACGCTCGGGCTCGCCGTGGACCAGCATGTCCAGGCCATACGCCTCCTGCTTTTTCACCACCTGCGCGATCTCCTCGCGCATGCGTTCCGCGTAGGCCTCCCGGGAAAGGTCTCCCGCCTGGTAGTCCCGCCGCGCCTTGCGGATCTCCGCCGTCTGGGGAAAGGAGCCGATGGTGGTGGTGGGAAAGAGCGGCAGCTCCAGCCGCGCCCGCTGCAGGGGGCGGCGCTTGGCGTAAGGACTGCGGCGGTGGAGCATCTCCTCCGTCACGGCAGCCAGTCGTTCGGCCACCTCGGGACGATGAATGCGCTCCGAACCGCGGCGGGAGGCAAGGGCCTGGCGAGCCCCTGCCAGGTCTTCGGCCACTGCCTCCCTGCCTTCTGTGATGGCGCGCTGGAGCACCTTCAGCTCGTGGAGCTTCTGGGTGGCGAAGGCGAGCCAGCCGCGCAGCTCCTCGTCCAGCTCCCGCTCCAGCTCCAGGTCCACGGGCACGTGCAGCAATGAGCAGGAGGGCGCCACCCAGAGCCGTTCCCGCCCGATGCGCTCCGCGGCCACGGTCAGCGTCTCCAGCGCCGCGTCGAGGTCGGTGCGCCAGACGTTGCGGCCGTCCACCACCCCCAGCGAGAGCA
>Ga0256914_1002313_pt1 | contig 16114 bp, 7 predicted proteins | sample HulkmetaG_FD_191571 | JGI IMG/M metagenome (GOLD analysis project Ga0256914, IMG submission 191571) | Hydrothermal chimney microbial communities from Main Endeavour vent field at the Juan de Fuca Ridge, Pacific Ocean - Hulk | ecosystem: Environmental > Aquatic > Marine > Hydrothermal vents ... | reverse complement strand
GGTGTGCACCCAATGTGGGGAGGCCATTGTCACAAGTGAAGTGGCTGAAATTCTCGACCGGTTGCTCAAGCAAGTGGAGGGTGTATGGTTTGAAGTCTCTGTTGTTCCGTATTCTCACCTCGTAGGGACATCTAAGGTAGAGCAGGCGGCCTAACCTGCCATCCGTGGTCTATACCCCGGCTTCATCCCTGATTATCCCCGCACTTGCTTCTCCTTCTCCGCCAAGTCCCCCAATCGCGGGTTCATATACACTATCACCGTGTTCAGGCTAGTGTGGCCCTGTAGCGCGGCCAGGCCCTGCAGGTCGCTCGGGTTCGCGGCCAGGTAACGAGTGGCAAACATATCCCGAATCACCACATCCCCCACCCGCAGGGCCAGGAGTTCCCCCACGCGGATGCCCGTGCCCAGGAGCATCTCCACCAGCGCGATGTCGCGAGGATTCCCCTCTGCGTGCACCGCGCGCAGAAAACGCCGCACCTCCCTCTCTGTCAGCGCCTTCGGCTGGCGCTGGGGAAGGCGCAGGCCGGAGATGTCCGCGGTGGGGTCGCTGCGCGCGTGGCCCTGCCGCACGGCCCAGGCGAAGAAGCGCTTGAGGGCGGTGAGGCGCTGGTTGACCGTGGCTGGCCAGGCCTTCTCCACGGTTTGCTAGTAGGCGAGCCAGTCGTGCACGTCCCGCGAGATGACGCAGGTGAGGTTGAATTTTCCCCAATAGATAAGTGAGCCAAGAAACTTAACGCTCTCAGCATAGCGTTTTCCAGCCGAAATTATGGCCAAGATAAAGGGGAGCCTTAACATAAGGGATATTATACGACATGTTATAAAACCCAAGTTGCTAGACAAGTGCCTGAGCAAGGTCAAAGAGGCTCAAAGCCAAGACGAAGAAACTGGTTTTGAGGAGGAAACCGGTCGGGGTGACGGCACGTAGGTGCCGTGGCCACAGGTTAATGAGTCGACTGCCCGTGGTTTCGATGATTTTGCAAGTTTTGCGTTGCAAGAAGCGCATCCATGGGGGCAATGACCGTTTTGAGTTCTTCTTGCGCATGGGGAGAAACGTTCGCTTGGTTGTCTGGAGGAAGTCTTCGAAGGGGTGGTGATTGTAGGCCCTATCGGCGTAGGTGGTACTTTTTTCTGGCAGTCGTTCCCAGTCAAAGGAAGGGTGCATGGCGACATCCGCCATGCGGGCCGGGGTGAAGAAGAAATCGACGATATAACCATAGCGGTCGACCAGGAAGTGAAGTTTGAGACCGTAACAGCAACGTCGCTTGCTGGCCATATAGCCGCGATAGTGTTCTCCTTGAAAGAGATGGCAACGGGAAATACGGATGGTATCACAGGCAAGGGCGGGGAAGGTGTCGAGAGCGAACTCCATCGCATCACCTGCTGGCAGAGAAAGAATCCAGGTCTCGGCCAGGAGGTCGGCAAAGATGTCTAACCAGAGGTGCGAGTTGTGAAGTCGGCGGTTCAAGCGGCTTTTGCTCAACACATGAGGGATGTAGCCATATTCCTGCCAGAAAACACGAGCACGTTCGATGACTCCTTGAAAGTAGAGCATGGCCACGATGGCTGTCAGAAGCACTTCGGCTTCGCTCATTCGGGCCCGAGGATGGACACTCATCTCACTAGCAACTTGGGTTATAAATGTGAATCTAATTTGTAGCATATAGCCGAGTCATGTATACTCTAACGGGTTTGTGTCATCTACTTGTTTACATATTTTCTTATCCCTCATTGAAGCGGGCCGGAGAAATGTTCCATGTCATTATCCCCTTTTGACCTTCGGATTAAATGTTTAGAAGCGGAAAAGGCCTACCGACAGGGCATGTCCCCCGACCCTTCTCCCTGTTTGGAGTTATTTCGACGGGCCATTGTCCTAAGGGACAACGATGCGTGGACGGTCCTCATGGAGATCTATCACTCTCAAGTAGCCATCTGGGTGAATGGACACCCGTTGCGCTATCAGGTACTGGAGACGACAGAGGCCTTGGTGCATCATGCCTGGACACGCTTTTGGCACGCGCTTTCTCCGGAACGTTTTGCCCGGAGGGAGGGATGGAGTCTTCCTCACCTCATGCTGTTCCTCAAGCGGTGTGTGGATAGCGAAGTACGGGATGCGGCGCGTAGGGAACGAAGGGACAGGCGTATTATTCCCCTTGAAGATGCGAATCCAAGCGTTTCCAATCCGGCGACAGATATCCTTCGGCGCATGAGCAGAGAGGAATTGTGGCGTGCCATTATCCCCCTTCTAAAAAATGACCGGGAACGGTTAGTGATGGAACTCCGATACCGGCAAGGGATACCACCGCGAAAAATCATCACTCTTTATCCAGATATGTTCACAGGAGCAGGGGAAGTGTCCCAAATATTGCGGAACATCATCCGCAGGTTGCAAAGGCATTTTGGTAAAGATGTCAGCGAAGAGTGAGATCGTAAGGGGAAGTCTCGTCACCGAACACAAAACGTGCATAATGTCGTGGTCGAAAACTGATGGCACCGACGTGAGACAAAGTGAAGGAGGATAACTGTCATCCTATGAATAAGGAGCACCTGAGCGAAGCGGACTTGTGGGCCCTTCTCATCGGTGAGGGGACAGAGGAGATGCAATCGCACGTGGCTGTGTGTAGGGCGTGTCGAGAGGCATACGATGCGCTGGAGGCATTGGATGCCCTTCTAGAGGATCGCCTGTATCGTCTCCACTGTCCGGAGCCGGAGATCCTCGCCCAATATGTAGAGGACCGGCTGCCACCGGAGCAGCGTCGGGAGGTGGCATCTCACGTCGCTCATTGTCTGCCCTGCCAACGAGAGGTAGAAGCGGTAGCACCATTTGTCATATCGAAAAGGACGCGCATTGGCGAGTGGCTTGAAGTACTGGCCGAGGGGGTACGCCGGGTGTTCCGGGCTTACCCGGTTCCCCAGATGACGCCTCATCCGGTTCGGGGCAATGCTTCCCAAATGCGACGGTACAGAACTAAAGATATAGAGATCCTGCTTAGTTTGATTGAAGAACCTGAGGGCAGGAACATCGTGTTGGTCGGCCAGGTTGTGCCTTCTGGGACAGAGAGTGATCGACAAATGCAAGGACGCGTGACGGTTAGGCCGAAAAGTCGCGAGGCGAATATCATTCACAGGGCCGCGTTAGATGAACGGGGCGGATTTGTGATTCCCTCCATGCTCCCTGGTCCGTATGTGTTCAGAGTGCACCTGGAGCCTGATAGGGTGATCGAATTCGATCTACACGTGTGAGCAAATTTGTTCTCGCGGAGACTAAAGCGTGAACATAGCGCATGAATTCCTGGAGCAACCCACCCCTAAAGCACGTGCCGACTGGCTCAACACCCATGCCGAAGCGGCAAAACCTCTCTTATGGGCCTTAAAAGAAGAAGCCGCCCAGCATCACCACAGCGACCCTCAGCGTGCCCTGGACATTGCTCACCTGGCACAGGAAGCAGCAGCTTTCTTCAACGCCCCCTACCTGGTTGCTCTGGCCCATTGGATCACGGCCAACGCCCTGGTCTTTCTGGAACGCCATGCGGAAGCGGTGCAGCATTACACCCAGGCAGCTGCCCTCTTGCGCCAGAACGGTCACACGCGCGAACTGGGGCGGATGCTCGTGGGGCTCGTGTTTTCCTTGGCCTATCTGGATCGGTACGATGAGGCTTTGGCACTGGCCCGGGTGGCTCGTGAAATCCTGGGCACGGAGAAAGATTCGTACCGGCTGGGACTATTGGCCATGAACCTGGGCGTCATTCACGAAATAAGGGAAGATTTCGCGTCTGCACTGCAAGCATACGAGGAGGCCGCGAATATATTTCGGCAGACGAACGACGCGTTCAACTTAGCTCGAGCCACGTTAAACGTGGGCATCGCCTACGAGCATCTGGACCGATACCAAGACGCGGAACAAGCTTATCGGCACGCGGAGCGGATATTTCATGAGCAAAATGCCTCGCTGGAGGTAGCGCGGGCAGCGCTCAACCTGGGGGTTCTCTACGTGAGAACAGGTCACTTGGGAGAATCTATTGCCGCATTTGATCGGGCACGCGACATCTACCAAAACCTGCGCGTTCCTCTACAAGTCGCCGAAGTGGACCTGTACGAGGCTCAGGCCTTAATAGTGCTAAATCTCTTTCCCGAGGCAGAACGACTAGCAGCCCAGGCTCTAGCTGTCTTAGAGGCACAGGAGCAGTTCCGGGAGGCAGGGATAGCCGCTTACGTGCGCGGTCAAGCTCTTATGGGACAAGGGAATCTGGAACAGGCCCGTGAGAGCTTACTACACAGCCTCTCCGTGTTCCGCCAACTGAATTTGGCGACGGGCAGGATTCGCGTTCGCTTAAGCCTGGCCGAGGTGGACTTTCGTCAAGGGAACGTGGCCCAAGGTCTGGAGAACGTACTGGTTCTGGAACAGGAGGCTGCCACGCGAGGGTACGCCGTCTTGCGCCTGCAGGCCCTATTACAGGCCGGGGATATGATGCTGGCACAAGAACAGTGGGGTATGGCCGAAAAACTTCTGAATCTGGCTCTGATCTTAGGGAAGGCGTTGGGTCTCTCGTTATCCATATGGCAGGCCCACTATGGACTGGCACGTCTTTGGCTAAAACAAAAGGCCGAAGATAAAGCCTGGAATCACTTGCGAGAAGCCGTGGAGATTGTATTGCGTATCCGCCGCTTGATTCCGGGCGCGCCTTACCGGGCAGCCTTTCTGGCCGACAAGTTACCCCTCTTTTACGATGCCGTTGACGTGGCCCTGCGTTTGGGCCGCGTGACGGACGCGTTGTCCCTTCTGGCTGAAGCCCAATCCGGTGCCCTTGTGGATGCCATGGCCGTTGCTCCCCAGGATCCGGCATTGGCCGAACGCTGGGCACGCCTGCGTGCACAATTGGAGGAATTGAAACGAGCGTGGAACTGGCACGCCCATACCGACTTCCCTTGGGATGTAGACGATGAACCATCCACCCGAAAGGCGGACAGAGCGGACACTGTGTACGTCCTGGAAGCGCGCGTCAACCGCCTGTGGCAACAGTTACACACCCTTACTCCCCTACCCCCTGCCCCCGAGCCTTCCCAGACGTGGGGAAAATACCTGCCGGAGGATGTGTTTCTGCTGACGTTTGTCCCCTCCAGGGAGATCGTCTGGGGGATAGGCCTGGAGGCGTCAGGCGAGGTTGTTGTGCGGAGACTGGGGGCCGTACAGGACCTGCGTTTGCTCCTGGCACGTTGGCGGGGACACATCTCTCAGATGCAGGGGCTCTCACCCCAGGAGTTACGCCAGAGAGAGCCCTTCTTTGTCAGTGTCGCGCAACATGTGCTGTCAGCGCTATATCGTTTCCTCTTACGCCCCTTTGCTGACCCCTTGAGCGCGCACCCACGCCTGTGGGTCATCCCAGACCGGATGCTGCAAACCGTGCCGTTTGCCGCCCTCCACACTGGTGACGCCTACCTGATACAATGTCATGCAGTAAGCCTGTTGCCCGGCCTCTCGTTTCTCCATCGACCGTCACGTCCATCGCCTGGCGGACAACTCTCCCTCATCTGCGCTTACAGCGCGGGTGGACGGTTACCCCATGTGCCCTACGAGGCGGCCGCTGTGCGTTCCTTGGTCCCTCGACCCGTCCTCCTCCTAGAGGAAGAAGCTACCGTGGAGGCCGTGCGTTCCTTGCTGGAACAAGCTCACGTAATTCACCTGGCCACCCATGCCGCGTTTCGGTATGACAATCCCCTCTTTTCCTACCTGCAGCTAGCCAACGGGCGTTTCACCGCCTATGACCTGGAAGGCATCCGCTTACGCGCGTCGCTGGTCGTTCTCAGCGCCTGTGAGACCGGCCGTGCCGGTTCCCTGGGCGGGGACCTACTGGGCCTGAGCCAGGCGTTTCTCGCTGCGGGGGCGAGAGCTCTCATCGTTTCCCAATGGCACCTGTACGATCCTACTGCAGCCGCGTTCATGGAAACCTTTTACCGGATACCTGACGCTATTTCCCAACCTGAGAGCGCGTTAACTACCACCATGCGCCACATGCTGACCATAGACCCGGGCCTACACCCGTACTTCTGGGCTCCATTCACTCTCGTGCGAGGAGGATAAGACGTCATGAAGCGGTTCTTCCCCTTTCTCCTCTTACTGGTCCTTTATGCTCTTGTGGGACATCTGAGTATCCCGTCTGCCCAAGCGCGCGTCACAGGTGCACCCAACGCGCCTTCCTTGGTCAGCCCATACAATTATTATGTCTCCGTGGGCGCCATACCCACCCTCTGTGCGCAGGACAACGGCGACCCGGACGGAGATGCCATTGTGGGCTACCGATTTGTGACCTCGGGTGCGACGCATTGGGACAGCGGCTGGGTGAGTGAGTCCTGTGTGACTCCCAGTGAGTTAGGGTATGGGACTCACTACTGGAAAGCTCAGGTGAAGGATGCCGCAGATGAAATAAGCGCTTGGAGTGAGGTCTGGCAGTTCACCCTGGACACGCCCTACGTGGAGTTTACAGATATTCACTTTGACCCACCCTCTCCCTCGACAGCCCGGGAGGTGCGCATCTTCGCTTGTACCAAAGGACATGCGGGCGTAGGTGTTAGCCTACAAGTAAGCGTCAACGACGCGGCCGATGGAAGTGCTAATGGAACCTGGCACATTATCAAAGAGTTGGCGGTTCCCTGCTTCAACGAAAACGATGCTCCTCGCTGGTACACAACTGACTACGCGGACGGCCCGCACCTGGTGCGCATTCGCGCTCGCGTCCCTGAGGACGCCAGTTGGGAGGACGCGCTTACCGAGTACCGTACGTACACCCTGCTTCCTCGCGGTGTCCCCGAACCGCCCCGTCTCCTTGCCCCAGCCGACGGGGCTACCGTGTCCTCCCCCACTGTGGCCTTCCGCTGGCAACGGGCTAGCGACGCCACCGGGTATCACCTGCTGGTGGCTGAAGGGGATAATCCGGAAGACTCGCCCGTGGTAGACGTCACCCTGGATGGGGATACCACCACGTACACAGCCACCCTGCCAACCCAAACTGCTTCCTACGCTTGGCGGGTCATCGCGCGCAACGACGTGGGGCAGGCAGCCTCCCCGATTTGGCATTTCACCGTGCAGTCCGTGACCCCGGCCCAGGTACGCACGCTTATCCTCTTCCCGCGCGCCCGCATGGAAGTTCATTATGGGCGGAATACCGTGACCTCCTTGGCCGAGGCGCTGGCGCGGCTCGCCGCGGACGCGCGTGTGCGCGGGGTGTTGGTTGATCCGGCCACAACCGCGACCGTAGCCAATGCCTATGCAGCCTGGGACACAGACCCCATCGACGTAGTCGCGGCCAATCGTGTGGCCGAGAGCATTAAGCAGGAGGTTATTCTGCCCGCTCTGTCTACATATCCCAACCTGCAAACGCTTATCCTGGTGGGCAATGACGATATGATACCTTACCGGCGCCTGGTCGATTCTACGGGATACAAGGATGCCCTCTACGGGTACATAGCTCCGAATTCGCCCATCGGTGCCGCCTTTGCAGCTGGCTACTTCCTCAGCGATGACTATTATGCCGCTTTGTTTCCTCGCCGCGCGTCCGGACGTCCCCTTTACCTGCCGGACCTGGTGGTGGCGCGCCTAGTGGAAACCCCGGCGGACATTCAGCAGACGGTAGACACCTTCCTGGCGAGAAATGGCAAGAGTGGTACCGCGCTGATTACAGGCTACAGTTTCATGGCCGATGCCGCGCTTCTGCAGGAGGACCTGCTCATCCGGCGCGGTCTCACACCTCGGGCGTTCGTGGGATCCACCTGGACGGCCGACGAGGTGGCGCGTGCCATGCACGAGGGGCCGTGGAGCCTGCTTTCGTTGAACCAGCACGCCACACATTGGAGCCTGGGCGCGCCTCGGGGGGACGCGCGTCTCGATGTCAGCATCCTGCAGGGCCTGACTACCGTTCAAGGCGCGCTGGCCCTGGGCCCGGGATGCCAGGCGGGACTGAACGTGCCCGACGGGGACGCGAGCCGGTCCACAGACTGGCCGCAGGCCTTCCTGGCCGCAGGAGCCTCCTTCTTGGGCAACACCGGCTTTGGCTGGGGCGTCAAGGGAACTGTGGGCTATTCGGAACGGCTGGTGACCTACGTTATCGATGAACTGACAGCAGACGGTAACCGCACCGTGGGCGAGGCCGTGCGGCAGGCCAAGCGTCGCTACCGCGCCGTGGCCGGGGAGTTAGACGCCCTGGACGAGAAAGTCCTCCAGGAACTCACCCTGTACGGCATCCCGCAAAGCCGTCCCGACATAGGAGGAAGGGTCAAAGCCACTGACGCGAGAAGCCTGCTAGAGCCCGCAGCACGCCCTCAGGGGCTGACGCGCGACGTGCATGTGTTCCAGCCCGACCTACACTGGGCTGCAGTGAGAGGGGAGGAGGGTCGTTTACACCGTTACGCATACAACCGGGATGTGGAGGAGGGCTTGTGGGTGAAGTCTGGGTGGCCCGCCCAACCGCTGGAGCGGATAGAGATGAGCGGCGGCTATGTGCACGGCGTGCTGTTTGCCGGCGGCGTCTACTCGGACGTGGTGGGCGTGGAGCCCTTTGTTCCTCTGGCGGAGAACGAAGTGGTGGGGGAGGACCCAACCACGTACTACCCCCTCTTTGGTTGGGCGCCAGCACGGCTTCCGGCAATGATTTCCCTGGACGCTCATACCCAGTCGGTGCTGGCCGTTGTCGGCCAATACCGCCTGAGTGTCCTTCGCCTCTACCCGGAAATGACGGTGTACATTTACAAGTCCTACGCGGAGGACACCCAACCCCCAAGGGTGCTGGACGTGGAGCAGGTGTCGGCCCAGGCCATGGTGACGGTAACGGTTGCGGCGCAGGACGAAGGCAGCGGAATACATGAGGTATGGGTCACCTACACAAAGGATCAAGTGGGCCGGAAAGGGCGCTGGCGGAGTATAGCCTTAAATCATAAGGCAGGGAACGTGTGGCGAGCAACAGTGCCTATCACCCGGCCGATTCGCTACATGGTACAGGTCGTGGACGGCGCGGGCAACGTGGCCGTGGCGGACAACGATGGTGCGTACTTCCGTGCCCCCACTCTGACCGGCTCTATCGGCCGCCACTGTGGTGGGGTTGGGCCCCTAGGTAACGACTATTGCGCCTGCGTATGGGGATATGTCCACGCAGGAGGCGAGCGAGTTATCGGCGCAGAAGTGACGTTAACGTTCAACGGCCGCAGCGTGACCACCCACAGCGATTGGGGGGCCGTGGAGGAGGTGCCCTATTACGACCTAAGCGCCCAGGACCTGGGCGTGCGCGTAGGAGACGTCTACACCCTGACCGTGCGCTACGGGGGGCAGACCGTTGTAAAGCGCGTCGTTGCCCGGCCTGACACCACAGGGGAACAGCAGGTGGATGTGTGGGTGGACGGTTGGCGGACGTGGGTGCCGGTGGTGGGAAGATTCTAACAATCCGAAGAGAGGAGGGTAGCGGTGAATTACAAACCCATTCTACTTTATTTTACCACAATATTTATTGCCATACTTGCGATTGCTTCATTTAGCGCATATGGCAAAAGCATCAAACATAATATTGATGACATGAATATTGCATCTTCTATCGGTGACTACGTACTGCTTCAAGGTACAGTGCCATTAGACAATGAACTGTATGATTCTATACTATTGGAAATAACATATAATGCAAGTATGTTCACAAATACTAAATATTTCGCGGTCACTGCCATAGATGAGATTGGGAGTTACAAGTTTGTGTCTGTAGTAGGCCTCCATTTTCCTGAGTATCCTGTTAACGACTGGAATATAATAGACAACGGGGCATGGTTTGGTCTAGTCCTGTTATCTAAGAGTGAACATGGATCATGGGAAGTAGCTATAGCTGGGACAAAGAAATTTAGCTCAATGTTATATAATATTCCTAACCATTTGTTACCAGCTAAGTCTAAAATATCCATGATCTCTGCATATGAATATCCGTTAATGGTTAAAGAGAACTACATATTGCCGTGGGGGGAAGGTACGAGTATGAAATTTGGTAGGAAGGGAATACATGGTTCTGAATTTACCAACTTTTCAGGAAGAATAGCCGTTGACTGGGTGTCTGATGGCGGCCCAGGACATGCTCCGAATAATGTAATTGCATCTCAGTCGGGTTCTGTGATATACAGATGTGATAATGGAAGGCCAAGCACAGCTATAATCATAGGTAACTTTCTCTATGCCCATCTCTTAAGGAGCAATAACTATAAGGTGGGAGACTACTATGAACAAGGGCAATCATTAGGCGCTCTACGAGTAGGTCCATTTGATGATGGTAAATGTGGATACGCACATCAATCTAATTTTCAATATCACGTACATTGGGCATTCCCTAACGAGGAGATTACTGCAAGCGGATGGACTCTCAATCGTGCAACAGAGCAATGGGTTAAAGGAGATGAGCATGTTGGAGTTAACCAATGGTTGTTTAGAGGTAATACTTCACCTACCTGCTCTCTCCCTGCATTAATATCTCCATCTGATGGTGAGAGCATCAACAGCCGGACAGTTAGTTTGCGTTGGATTGCCTCAAATTGCGCTGGCCTTACAGGATACACTTTGCGTATTACCACAAGTCCCGACCCAAATCAGGGGAAGATATTTGATCTGGAGACAAGTTCCACAGAATATGTCTACACATTTTCACATGATGGAACTTTTTATTGGCACGTGGCTCCCAAATATGGAAGTACTCGTGGAGAATGGGCTTCTCGGCGGATTGTTATAGATACGACAGCCCGACCTACCCCTACTCCTATTCCTGCTGATCAATGGCGCGCTGAATACTTTAACAGTCTTGACTTGGGAAGCAAGTGTGGTGAAACTTCACTTAACCTACCATTCCTATTTTATGACTGGGGAGATGACCCACCAGTTAGTAGTTGTCGCGCAGATAATTGGAGCGCCCGATTTACCCGTCAAGTTGAATTTCCGGGGGGGCGCTATAGGTTCAGACTTTTCTACGATGACGATGCACGCCTCAAAGTAGACGGCAGAGTTCTCATTGATGCTTGGAATCATGACGTAATTGCGCCTCCCCACGATGGGGAAATAGATCTATCACCGGGCACACACGAAGTCCAGGTTGAATTCAGAGATTGGGGTGGATGGGCAATTATAGCTGCTTACTGGTACGGACCTGGGTTCGAAGTTCCTTTTGAGGATCGGGATGAGGAGCAATGGTACGGAGAATATTGGGGCCAGAACCACGGGTTTGGGGAGAGTTGGGAGGGTGTGATCAAGGCTAACGAAGGGAAGGGTTTTCTCGAAAAGAATTGGGGAGAAGGGGGCCCTGGCTATGGACTGCCTTCAGATCGGTTTACTGTTCGCTATAAGAGGAAGGTGTACTTTCAATGCGGCCGTTATCGCTTTACCTATGGTTCGGATGACGGCATGCGCTTCAAGGTCGGCGAGGATGAACCCTGGTGGGACGACTCGCTGTGGTATGACCATGGCTACAGCCCAAAAACCATGGAGCGCGATGTCTCAGAGGGATGGCATGACATCGTTGTTGAATACTACGAACGAACAGGATGGGCTCAACTCTCTTTTGAGTGGGAGTTGCTGAAGCGTTGCACACCTTCGCGGCCAACACTCACATTGCCACCTACGGAGGCTCTCGTTACGGAAGGCGATACCATTATGCTCACCTGGACAGGTGATAGTGAACAGTACTGGGCAGAATACGGCAAGCAAGGGCAATCGGCAAGTGCCCATCGCGAGTGGAGCAGTGAAACGCAATGGCAGATAGGTCCGTTGGAGCCCGGATACGTGTACCAGTGGCGAGTGAAAGCGCGCAATGGAACAGGATCGACGGCAGCCGAGAGTGCCTGGAGTAATACCTGGACGTTCACCGTCCGTCCGGCTACGCCAACAGATGTGAGAGCTACGGCTACCGCATGTGACACCGTACAAGTTACGTGGAGAGACACGTCCGAAGCTGAGGACGGTTTTAATATCTACCGTGATGGACAACTTATCGGCCACGTGGGAGCCAATATGACGTCCTATACAGACACCGGCTTGTCCGGGGACACCACATACACTTATATCGTCACCGCGGTTACAAACAACGTCGAATCATTCAACAGCGACGGCGCGTCTGTGAGTACACCCTCATGCGAAACGCCCAATCATCCTCCCAACGTTCCCACCCAACTCAGCCCACCCGATGGGTCTACACACACCTCCATGCCCCAACTGTGCTGGCAGGATAATGGTGATCCCGATGGAGATAGCGTGGAATTCTGGGTGGACCTTATGGGGGCAACCTATGAACAAAGTGGGTGGATCACGGACACGTGTTGGAAACCCAGTGCAACCGCATTGGGCACGTACTCCTGGCACGTTCAGGCAAGGGATGAAAACGGGGATAAGAGTGATTACTCTTCGGACTGGACGTTCACATTGGAAAATGGAGAGAACTGTCTTGCAGCATCACCACATCCTTATGAGAATGACACTGACAGGCGCTGGGAGATAGCCAATCCGGACACATCCGCAGCGAGCAGCCGAGTTCATTTCACGCGCATCAGTACGGAGCAGGGATATGACTACGTTTATGTGGAGGATGAGGCGGGGACGAAATATGATGAGTTCTCCGGGAACTACGAGGATGTGTGGAGTGAGCCAGTACCGGGGAACAAAGTCTTCGTTCATTTGGTATCAGATTATTCAATGCCAGAATGGGGCTTCTGTGTGGATGCGATCGAGACGGCCTCTTCGGGTGGAGGAGAGGCAGTGATGAGTGTGTTGCCGAGCGAACAGGAAGGGTTCTCTTCGGACACGTCCATCACAACCACCGTGGCCATCTCGGATGTGTCCAACCTGGGTGGCTTCCAATTCACCCTGACCTATGACCCAGCCGTGGTTCACGTGGAAGACGCGACCCTTGGCGACTTCCTGGACAGCACGGGACGGTCGGCGTATCCACTCTCGCCTCAAATCGACAACACCACAGGTCGGGTCACCTTCGGCGGCTACACACTGGGCAATCAACCTGGCGCGTCCGGCTCCGGCACGCTGGCCGTCATTACCTTCTCCCCTCAGGGGGCCGGTGAAACGGACTTGGCATTGCAAGGTGCTCAGGTAACCGACACGACTGGGGCTACCTTGAGCCTGAGCACACAAAATGGGCACCTTGCGGTCAGGGCATGTCCGCGTTGGGATGTGGACTGTGACGGCGACGTGGACATCTCCGACATCATGCAAGTGGCTGCACATTGGAACTGCGAGCAGGGTGATGCATGCTACGACAGCAAATACGACATTGACCAGGACGGGGACATCGACGTTGCAGACATCATGCAGGTGGCGGCTCATTGGAACTGCGCGCGTGGAGACGCCTGCTACGGCGGCGGAATGGCTTTCCGTCTGCCTCATGAGGAGGGCGTCCTGAACGTCAGCCTGCCTTCGGTACGCCTTAGCATGGGAGAAGAAACCACCATACCAGTCCGCGTGGAGCGCGCGAGCCGTCTGGGCGGTCTCGAGTTCACCCTGGCGTATGACCCGAACGTTATTGAGATAACCGGCGTGGAGCAGGGGAGTTGGGAGAGCGGTCCGGGGCGGAGAACCGTCATGCTGAAACCGCAATGGGAAGAGGAGGAAGGGCGTGTACGTATAGGGCTGTTCAGTTATGGTGAAAGAACGGAAGCAGAGGATTCCGGAGACGTACTCTACATTCATGTGCGGGCAATCGCCGAGGGCGCGTCGCGGCTGGAAATCCAAGCGCTGCAGGCCGTGAGTGATAGTGGTGTGTCCATAGAGGCCGATACGACAGAGGGGTACATCACCGTCGGTCGTGGGCAGAATCTCTACCTTCCGGTTTTGCTGTGGCGGTAGGAGACAAGAGGGGAGGACGTGTGGCGAAAGCGCCGGTAAAGCCACACGTCCTTTTGCCGCTTTGAAGAGGTCACTGACATAGAGGAGGTATCCCGTGTGGAGATTACATGACCGTGGAAAACAACTGCGAACTTTGGGACTCTTGTGGATAGTGTTATTCATCTTGTCTGCGCATCCCACTCAAGGACAAGGCGTAGATCTACGAGAACAGGAAGCGATGGGGGGGCAAAATGTGGAGTTAGTGGGCCAGATAGGAGGGGCAACATATGCGGTAGCAGTGGTTGGAAATTACGCGTATCTTGGTGTAGGCCCTCGTCTGGTAGTGTTAGATATAAGTAACCCTACAGTACCTACAATTGTCGGCCAGACAGGTATTTTCCCCGCAGTTGTGCAGGGAGTGACAGTTAGCGGAGACTATGCTTATGTTGCCGATGGAGGGGCCGGTCTTCGAATAGTGAATATATCTGATCCAATACATCCTGTGGAGGAAGGGACTTATGAAACTTTAGGTAAGGCCATCGATGTAATAGTCGTTGATTCTTATGCCTACGTTGCAAGTGAGGGTGCAGGAATGCAAATCGTGGACATCTCAAATCCCAGAAACCCGCGCGCTGTGGGGTCTTATGACACTCCGGGGACGGCGCTAGGCATAACCGTTGTAGGCAACTATGTTTACGTGACGGATGGGAATATGGGGTTGCGGATAATAGACGTGTCAAACCCCCATATTCCTCGAGAAGTAGGCTCTTATGATACGACAGGATATGCACACAATGTTGTTGTGGTTGGCTCTTATGCCTACGTAGCTGATGACATGGCAGGCTTGAGGATAATCAACATATCAAACCCTAGCCATCCCGATGAAGTAGGGTTCTATGATACGCCTGGACAGGCTTATGGTGTAGCAATTACCGGCCCCTACGCCTACGTAGCCGATTGGACGGGAGGATTGCGGGTGGTAAATGTCACGGATCCGAGTCATCCCACAGAAGTTGCGGCATATGATATGCCGGGAATAGCGTCCAATCTCGCTGTAGTGGGGACAACGGCTTATATGTTGGATTACTATGGGGGGCTTCGTTTGGTAGATATATCAAACCCATCCCATCCCGCGAGCGTAGGAGTTTATAACACAATAGGGGAAGTATTAGATGTGACCGTAATTGGCACCATTGCCTACACCGCCGGTTATGATGATGGACTCAGAATAATAGATATATCCAGCCCAGGGAATCCCCACGAGATCGGGGTCTACGATACTCCTGGTTGGGCTCAAAAAGTGGCTGTTTCTGGAAGGTATGCTTATGTGGCAGATGATCATGGGGGACTACGAATAATAGATGTGTCCACCCCCTCTTATCCAGTCGGTGTCGGTGGGTTGAAAGACATAGGTTGGGTACTAGATGTGGCTATAACGGGATCATATGCCTACCTCGCCAATAGCCTTGATGGAATGAGGGTGGCCGATGTGTCTGATCCGGCCCATCCTGTGGAGATAGGGAGGTACAACACACCATGGAATGCTTCTGGTATAGCAGTGGCAGGGCACTACGCGTATGTTGCCGATGGAAACGCAGGGTTGCGGATAATAGACATCTCGGATGGCTCATATCCTTCAGAAGTAGGATTTCTTGACACTCCCGGGAATACCGTTGGGGTGACGGTGTCTGGTTCTCGTGCCTATATTGCCGATGGCAATGGTGGCTTACGAATCATTGACATTTCAAATGTTATTCATCCGGTAGAAATGAGTCATTACAATACTCCCGGGTACGCCTACAACGTGAATGTTGAGAATCCCTACGCTTATGTGGCCGCTGGAAGTGGTGGCCTGCGGATAATAAATGTATCAAACTCCTCCCATCCTGTGGAAGCGGGATTTTATGAAACGCCGGGTGAGGCTCACAACATAACCGTGGTGGGAGATTATATCTATGTAGCCGATGGAAGGGCCGGCTTGGTTGTTCTAAGATCCATATCCTCTGGCTTACCGTCAGAAAAGCAGTTGGACGCAGTTAAAGCAGTGGGTACCCCTGTTTTGGATGGCAATTTGAGCGAATGGGATGGGGTGCCCTTTGTCGACTTAAGTAGCGCAACAGCGGATTCCCATAAAGGAGGTGTTCCCAATCCGAACGCGGATGACTTGTCCATGCGAGTGTATTCTGCATGGAATGAGTCCTATGTGTGGTTCGCATTTCATGTGACAGACGATCGAATTGTCACGGATAGCAGTACGATATGGCATGATGATGAAATTGAACT
>Ga0256914_1002312_pt1 | contig 16120 bp, 17 predicted proteins | sample HulkmetaG_FD_191571 | JGI IMG/M metagenome (GOLD analysis project Ga0256914, IMG submission 191571) | Hydrothermal chimney microbial communities from Main Endeavour vent field at the Juan de Fuca Ridge, Pacific Ocean - Hulk | ecosystem: Environmental > Aquatic > Marine > Hydrothermal vents ... | reverse complement strand
TAAATAACTCGCCCCCTCGAATATCGACTATGTCGTCACTCTTAAAGCTTCACCCCTTCTTCGTTGGGAGCAGAATTATATACAAGTAAGGCTTAATTGACGCTTAATTGATAATGATTGTTACTTAACATATACTTTTTATTTACTTTAATTCATGTTGCTAAATATATCTTAACTTTATACTGCTTATTTTTTATGCGCCTTCCGAACGACTTGGGCGAGTTGCTCTTCCGTTTTTTCATCAATATGTATATCGTCCGTTGTTAATATGCCCGCTTTAGGATCGTCGTAAACCGTTCGATCAAATTTACCTTCGCTTTTTGCGACTATTACTGAAACTGTAGCATCACCTGAAACATTGACGGCAGTTCTAATCATATCAAGCAATCGATCAACTCCCAGTATCAAACCAATACCCTCAACAGGAAGACCAACCTGTGTAAATACCATAGAAAGCATTATTAACCCTACACCAGGCACACCGGCAGTTCCGATCGAAGCTAAAACACTCATCATGATAACGGTAAGATAACCGCTCAGTCCCAAATCGACACCGTAAGCATTTGCTATAAAAACCGTAGCGACACCTTGCATAATAGCTGTACCGTCCATATTTATAGTAGCGCCAAACGGTACCGTAAACGAAGCTACGGAGTTGTTTACACCAAGTCTTTCCGTAACGGTACGAAGCGTAACAGGAATCGTAGCGTTCGAACTTGATGTGCTGAATGCAAAAATCTGAACATCTCGTAGTTTGAGCAACATCGTTTTTATATTCAAGCCGGTAAAAAGTCTAAAAATGCCCATTAGAGTCACAAATAGATGTAACATTAGTGCGATAATCAACACAACGACATAACCTGCTAGATTTAGAAGCAAGTCAAGTCCGAGATTTGATATAGCCTTGGCAATAAGCGCAAAAACTGCATAAGGAGCTACCGCCATTATAATGTTTACCATATTCATCATAATTTCATTCATCAACTCTATACCACTAACTAGCGGTTTAGCTTTTTCTCCTACCATCAAAATTGAAATTCCCAGCAAGATAGAGAAAAATATAATCTGAAGCATTTTCCCCTCAGCCATAGCATCTATAATATTTGAAGGAATGATATCGATTAACACGGAACTAAGCGGTGGAGCTTCTTTTGCAACAAAAGTCGCGTCAGTTGCAAGATTTGCCCCCTCACCTACTCCGCTAAGTACGGCTATACTTATAGCAACCGCTATGGCTATAGCAGTAGTAAGAAGATATAGCGCAAAAGATTTAGCACCGACTTTTCCAAGCTGATTTATATCGCCTATACCCAAAACCCCGGTTATCAGTGAAAAAAGTACTAACGGAACTACAAGCATTTTCAACGCGGTAATAAACATAGTACCGACCACATGAAAGAGACCGCCCACTATATATCCGCCTATGAAACTCTCTTGAGTATTTAAACCTAATGCATTTATAATCAACCCCGTAACTATACCTGCCAACATTCCGAGCACAACTTTCGTCGTAAGTGTCATTTTCCTTTTTTGCATACGATATATCCTGATATTTAAATTAATTGAGTTATCATAGCTTACACAGAGTTAAATACCGGAGAAATATAGTGACTACAAATGAAATATTGAAAAAAATACAAACTATCGAAACATTGACATCCACACAGATATATGAAATTTTTCAATTAAGCGATTATAATATAACCGAGAACCGCATAGAGGGTTATCTAAGAAATAGAGGCGATAAGGAGTATCTTGATTGTGGAGCTCAAGCATTAGGAAATTTTCTTGACGGCTTAATCAAATACAAAAGAGGATATAAAAACAACAACCGATCCGATAAAGAGCCGTTAATTTTAAATAATAATTTAATTATGAAAAAGCTACGAATAGCTTATGATTTAAAAGAGAGCGACCTATACGAAATATTCGATATCGCCGGCATAAACATAACAAAGAGCGAACTTAGTTCCATCTTTAGAAGCGAAACCCATAAAAGGTTTCGCTTATGTCCGGACTCCGTTTTCAAACTGTTTTTGGACGCTTTGGATGAGTTTTTGAAAAAATAGACCTCATTCACTCAAATAAAGTCCAACCGCCTGAAGCTGCTTCGGATTCAATCCTTCACAAAGCCCGTTTTTTACGATAAACGCTTTTGCTTCGGCTGTCGAGTCAAATTTTTTTTCGGTCGATTTGCATCTTTTTTTATATATCATTTCACCTTTTTTTATCATCTTTTTCTTTTTTTTCGAAATTACAACACAGTCACACTCAAAATCCTTTTTAGCCGCTTCGTAAGCTTCATCAAACCTCATGATCTTTCCGCCATGTTCTTTAACGAATTTTAAAGCACCCTCTTTTGTACCGAAAGCGTATTTACTAGTCATTGTCATAGTACCTTTTACATCGCTACCCACGACATAATAAGCTTTTTCTACCGGGATGAACTTTAGAGTTTGCACATCTACAACTTGAATATTTTTAAGATCGTTTTTATCTATCTCTTTATCCTCAACTACACAATGCAACGAACAGTACTGTCTCGTTTTATCATTGACATCGGCCGCATGATTTGTTTTGAAAAACATCGGAAGCGACATGCCACATTTGACACAAAACATTTTTGCATCACCTTTTTGCAATATAACCGACTTATCTCGAGAAACGGACTGAAACATTTTCATTTGCATTCCCGAAGCAAAAAGTCCGATACCGATGAAAACCGAAAGAATCAACAACAATTTTTTTCTGCTCATACAAACTCCTTTTTACAAAATATTTTATAAAAGTCTATGATAATTTTGTTAATTTTTTGTTAAATAAATTTTTAAGTTTATAATAATTATTATTAAACGATAATTTATTTCTTTTTAAGCTTTCTTGTACTAATATTCGACTCATAAATTCATAGTTTATAAAAAATTTTAAAGGAGAAAACATATGAATAAAAAAATTATGATCAGTTTAGTTTCATTAATAGCATTATCTTCAACCTTATCGGCTGAAAACTTGATACAAACGGCAAAAAAAGCCGGACTAGAGTCGATTCCCGCCGACAAAAAAGCTTTGATGAAACTTATTGATAATCCAAAAAATAAGATAACCCGAGAAAAAATAGAGTTAGGAAAAAAATTGTACTTTGATCCGAGGCTCTCAAAAAGCAACCTTATCAGCTGTAACACTTGTCACAATCTTGCAACCGGCGGCGTTGACGGAGTAAGCGCCGCAATAGGTCACAAATGGACGGCAAATCCTCACCATTTAAACTCTCCAACCGTTTACAACGCTGTATTTATGCAAAGACAGTTTTGGGACGGAAGAGATCCTGATCTTGAAACTCAAGCACAAGGACCAATGCAGGCACCGCCGGAGATGGCTATTTCCAAAGAGATGGCAGTTAAAAGAATAAGCTCTATGCCGGCATATGTAAAAGAGTTTAAAAAAGCATACGGAGATGAAAAAATCACTTTCAAAAGAATTGCCGATACGATCGGTCTATTTGAAAGAACGCTTGTTACGCCTTCACCGTTTGATAAATTTTTACAAGGTGATGAAAAGGCTCTCTCGAGTGCACAAAAAGAGGGATTGAAAGTATTTATCGATAAAGGATGCGCAAGCTGTCATACGGGAGTTGGAATCGGAGGAAGTATGCAACCTTTCCCGGCGGTTAAACCTTACAAATATGCGAACATAGGCGATTTTAAAGGAGATAAAGACGGTAAAGTGAAAACTCCTACTCTAAGAAACATTACCGAAACAGCTCCATATTTTCATAACGGTGCCGTATGGTCGTTGGATGAGGCGATCAAAATAATGGGAGAAACACAACTTGGAATCGACTTAAGCGATAAAGAGGTAAAATCAATTAGAACTTTTCTTACTTCGCTTACGGGAGAAAAACCGAAAATAGAATATCCGCAACTACCGTCCGTAACTTCATCAACACCCAAACCGGATATGAAATAGATCCATTTGCACTCCTTTTCTATCACTTCTTAGGTATGAAATTCATACCTAAGAAGGACTTTTAGAGATACGTTTTAAAATCGTCAAGGTCATCTCCTCGTTTGGAAACAACAAAAACCGCTACGGTATTCAAAGCGATAAACCTCTGATGATTAAAAGCCAACAAAAGACCGTCAGTACGGAGTTTTACAGCTTGTTTTCATGTACCGATACGTATCAATATAAAATATTTTATATTTAAAATAACCCTTCCTTGATTTATATCAATCATAAATCAGCATAATAATAGTAAAATATATCCCGTAGTAGGATATTTTACAAAAGGAGGTATGCGATGAAATCAATCGTAAAGAAGCTATCGTTAATCGCGATAGGCGCTATGGTTGGTGTAACGCTTGGCAACGCATCGACGGAACTTGAGAAGGTGATGAAAGAGAGAGGACTTTCTCAAGAAGATCTGTTAGCCGCAGCCAAGACATATACACCTAGCGGAGGAAGGGACAAATATATAGTCTTCAGTTCGGGCGGTCAATCCGGACAGGTTATCGTATATGGTGTTCCATCTATGAGAATTTTAAAATATATAGGTGTCTTCACTCCCGAACCTTGGCAAGGATGGGGTTATGACGATGATACTAAAAAGATACTAGCACAGGGTAACATACGCGGTAAGAAAATCACTTGGGGTGATACTCACCACCCGGCTATCTCTGAAACGGACGGTGTTTATGACGGTAAATGGCTCGCTATAAACGATAAAGCGAATCCTCGTATAGCCATAATCGATTTGAGTGACTTCGTTACCAAACAGATCGTAGTCAACCCCGTATTTAAGTCAGATCATGGTGGAGCGTTTTTTACTCCGAATTCCGAATATATAATCGAAGCATGTCAATACGGTGCGCCTTTTGACAATAACTATCATCCGATAGAAGAGTACAAAGAGACATACCGCGGCGGTGTGACGATGTGGAAGTTTGACCATAAAGCAGGTAGAATCCAAGCGGATAAATCTTTTACCATCGAGATGCCGCCATATATGCAAGATCTCTCGGACGCAGGTAAAGAAGTAAGTTACGGATGGGGATTTACAAACTCTTTCAACTCCGAAATGTACACCGGAGGTATCCAAAAAGGTCTTCCTCCTTTTGAAGCGGGTATGAGTAGAAACGATACCGACTTTTTACATATATATAATTGGAAAAAGTTGGCTGAACTTGCAAAAGATGATAAAAATGTCAAAATTATAAACGGTCACAGAGTCGTTCCGATGGATGTAGCCATTAAAAACGACGCTCTGTTTTTAATTCCCGAACCTAAATCACCTCATGGTGTCGATGTCAGTCCTGACGGTAAGTATATAGTCGTCTGCGGTAAATTGGACACTCATGCAACGGTTTATTCATGGGAGAAAATTCAAAAACTTATAAAAAATAAGGATTATGCGGGCAAAGATCCTTACGGCATACCGATTTTAGATATGAAAAAAGCGGCTCACTGTCAAGCCGAACTAGGTCTTGGGCCATTGCATAACCAATATGGACCAAACTGGAAAGACAAAGGCGAAATCTATACCTCTTTGTATGTTGATTCACAAGTGGTAAGATGGGATTATTTAAGTTGTAAAGTCTTGGACAAACAAAATGTTAACTACAACATCGGTCACCTTTGCGGAATGGAAGGAAAAACGAGAGATCCGCAAGGCGAATACATAATCGCATTGAATAAACTCGCTATCGATAGATTTAACGAAATAGGACCTCTTCATCCTCAAAATCACCAGTTGATAGATATTCGCGGCAAAAAGATGCAACTTCTTTACGATATGCCTCTTCCACTCGGTGAGCCTCATCAAGCAGTTGCAATAAGAGCAAGTAAGCTTCATACTCATGTAAGATACAAAATGGGTACAAGCGCATTTACGGGAGAGACTCATGTAGGTAAAACTCTCGCCGGTCAAGAGAAGATAGTCAGAAAAGGAAATCATGTTTATGTTTACGGAACTATGGTTAGATCTCATATCAATCCGGAACATGTAACAGTAAACAAAGGTGATACGGTAACATTCTATCTGACCAACCTAGAGCGTGCGGAAGATGAAACTCACGGTTTTACGATCGATATTTACAATGTTCATACTTCACTAGAGCCAGGTAAAACGGTTGCAGTTACATTTAAAGCGGATATGGAAGGAGTTTTCCCTTACTACTGTACGGAATTTTGTTCCGCACTACATCTTGAGATGATGGGTTATCTTCTCGTTAAAGATCCGAACAAAAAATATACGGCCGCGGCAAAACTGAAAATGGCGAAAATGACGCCGGAACAATTAAAAGCCGAATACGATAAAACTGTTGCTACAAATAAAGCGACAGACGCGGTAATTCAAAGTGTCGTAAAATTCCTAAAAGCGAATCACTTTGAAAAATATCCGACAGTCAAAAATCTCGTAACCGATGCTCTTGATCAGTACGGAAAAATACCTGAGCAGAAAAAGAAATCTGACGAAGCCGTTAAAGCCGGTGATTTAGAAAAAGCGATTTTATTTGAAAATATGATCTGGCAATACATGGTCAAAACCGCTGATGTCGGTATCCGTGCAAAAGATCTATTGGTCAAAAAGATAGCAACACCGATGACCGAAGCTGAAAAAAGAGGTCATGAAGCATATCTTGAAGGTGGATGTACAGGTTGTCATGTCATCGGAAAAGTGAGCTCCGGTCCTGATTTAGTGGGTGTTTTAGGTCGTCATGAAAATGGCGAGAAATGGGTTAAAGAGTTCATCCTCGACCCTGAATCGAAATATAAAGATCCATATGTCGAATCTATGATCAACTACTTCAATCTCAGAATGCCTAATCAAGGTATGAGCGAAAAGCAAGTTGACGATATCATAGAGTATCTCAAATGGATAGATAAGAACGCCAATCTGTTCTAATCTTCTTCAACGACGGCGGCAAATTGCCGTCGTCGCTTGCTATATACTATTTTATTTTTTGCATAGAAGTTAAAATAGTGTATAGTTAATACTTCACATTTAAATCTAAACTTAATGGAGGACGGGGAATGAAAGACTCTTTTATAAAGTCAAAAATCTTCGCATTTTTGGCATTTGCAATACTTATGTATTGGTTTGTAATACCCGCAGTACTGACACATAACGTTGTGGAACTGGCACACGAAGATAAAGCGGATAAAATTCCCGCTATCAGTTACAAGGTATGGGATTATTACCAAAAGGGGCAATACGTAAGTCCAAACACCCCGAAAGAGATAGCCGGCAATCTAAAAAAGATGATTGAAGAAGATGCGGAACTAAGTGTCGTCAGCGCACCTATTTGGTACGTCGCACTCGAGGCTCCCAACTATCCTAAAGAAGCTTTTCCCGAAGGTATTCCCGTTTATTATCATTTCGACGGCTTTAGCGGAGACGTACATGAGATGAACACGATCAATCACTTTATCGGAATGGATCCTATGAAAAGAGGAGCGCCTTATCTTAGAGCTTTGGCTCCGTACGCATTGGTGTTTGTAGCTTTAGTATTTATCTTCTATATGCTTTTTGATTCAAAGATATTAGATCTACTCATGCTAATCCCCGTAGCGTTACCGATCATTTTTCTAGGTTTTTACGCTTACTGGCTCTATTGGTTCGGTCATCATATGCATGATTGGGGAGCATTTAAGATAAAACCGTTTATGCCTACGGTATTCGGCGACGGTAAAGTTGCGCAATTTACGACACACTCTTATCCGACAACAGGTTTTTGGTTACTTCTTGCGATAAGCGTATTAAGTCTGTTGGCGATCGTATCAAGAAGAAAAGCCAGACGCGCACACAAAACAGCCTAAGAGACGACGGTCGATGATAAAATTTTCAGCTTTGCTTCTATCTCTTTTATCGCTCCCGCTATGGGCAAATATTTTGCAAGAAGCGATAAACAACGCACCAAAAGGCTCCAAGCTGGAGTTACCAAAAGGTGTATATAAAGGAAATATAGTTATAGACAAACCTCTTATCATCGAAGGAAAAAATCATACGGCCGTAATAGAAGGAGACGGTAAGGGAACCGTTATCACCATAAAAAGCCCGTTTGTTTCGCTTAAGAACTTGACAATCCAAAAAAGCGGTGGAGAACATGAAAAAGTTGCCGCTGGAATCAAACTTCTAAATGTAAACAATTGTAATATTATCAATTGCAAATTGCAAGATGTTCTTTTCGGAATAGATGTGGAAAACTCCAGCGACTGCAATATCTCTAAAAATTATATAACATCTAAACCTTTCAGTCTCGGACTAAGAGGCGACGCTATCAGATTATGGTATTCAAATGACAATATTCTAAGTGAAAACCATATCTATAAAGCCAGAGATTTCGTCGTATGGTATTCGCATGGAAATCTGATAGAAAAGAACTTCGGTGAATTCGGGAGATACTCTTTGCATTTTATGTACACCGGAAAAAATATAGTTAAAAACAACAAATTCAGCCATAATTCCGTCGGTATCTTTTTTATGTATTCTCAAGACACCGTCGCTGTAAACAATACGGTAAAAAATTCTCTAGGTACTACGGGTCTTGGAATCGGGATGAAAGATTGCTCCAATTATACGATCGAGGGAAACAAAATTTTATATTGTGCAAGAGGTCTATATATAGATAGGTCTCCTTTTGAGCCGGATACGGTAAATCATATAAACGATAATTATATACTCTATAATAGCGAAGGGATTCATTTTCACTCATTAAGCCTTAACAATATTTTTAAAAACAATGTTATAAAAGGAAATATCGAAACGGTGGTGAACGATTCATACAACATGAAGGTAACGCAAAACAGATGGGAAGGAAACTATTGGGACAATTATGAGGGATTCGACAAAAATGGCGACGGTGTAGGAGACACACCGTACAACCTCTACTATTATGCCGATAAAATGTGGCTATTAAATCCAAACGTAAAATTTTTTTACGGCTCTCCGGTAATCTCCATACTAAATTTCTTGGCGAAACTAGCACCCATTTCGGAACCAATAAAACTACTCACCGACAAATATCCCAAAATAACGGAGGGAAAACGACTATGACCGAACAAGAGAAAAAAAGAAGAGATTTTATAAAACAAATCGGGGGATTGGGAGTACTTGGCATTGCAGCAGCCGCGGGAATATACTACGCTCCGTCTCTAAAAGCCGACAAGTTGCTTCTTCGCCCGCCGGGAGCCGTGGAAGAGGATGACTTTTTGAAACTTTGTATAAAGTGCGGACAGTGCCTACAGGTTTGTCCTTACGATTCTATCTTTCTTGAAGATATTGAAGGCGGAGCGAGCGTCGGTATGGCATATATTGATCCGCTTAAAAGAGGTTGCTATCTTTGTGAGGCGTTTCCTTGCATATTGGCTTGTCCTACCGGAGCGTTAGATCATGAACATGACGATATAAAATTCGTTCATATGGGAATGGCGGTCATAGTAAACGAAAGTGCATGCCTTGCACTCAAAAAAGAGCCCGTACCGGACAAAGCTATTGACAGAATTTACGAAAATACCAAAGTTATTTCCGATAAAGAGAAAAAAGAGCACAAAATCGTTATCAGCGGTAACGAAGACGAAAAAGAGCAGTTACAAAAAAAGATTTTGGAAGATCTGGAAAAATTCAGAGGTAAAGATTGTACTATCTGTGCTGATTTGTGTCCGTTTCATCCGAATCCGGAAGATGCGATAGGTATGGTTTCCAAAAACGGAGCTCTTATACCGGAGATAAGAGAGGCATGTGTGGGTTGTGGAGCCTGCGTTGAACTTTGTCCCACTCAAGTACTAAATATCGTACCTCGTGCGACATACGAAGATATATACAACAAGGGGAAACAAAAAAATGGATAATAAAAAATGGATGATTTCATTTGCGATAATACTCACCTTTTTTAGCGGATGCGGCAATGAAAAAGAAGATCGACAAAAAGAACAAACACCGCAAATAACGATTACCCAAAATGCCGTAAAGATGGATGCAAAAGAGAAAGATTCAAAAAGCAATAGCGGTCAATTTTACTACTCTTACAACAAAGAGAAAAACGGCTCCAAAGAGCCGCCGAAAACGAAAACGACGATAGATGCCTATTTAAACATCAAATCTCCGTACGAGAGAGTGAGAATTACGATGATGATAAAAAGGCTGAGTAACGATTATATCATCAAATGTTCGGCCTGCCATAACGACTATGCAAACGGAGTTATAGGTCCTTCACTTCTTGATAAGGACAAAGAGTTTATCTATCAAAGACTTGAAGATTATAAAAGCGGAAAGAAAGACAATGTGCTTATGAAAGAGTTGCTCATGCAAATAGATGACGAAAAGTTGAAAGCTCTAGCAGAAGAGATCGCAAACTTCAATAAAGAGATAAGAAAGATGAGGAGAGGGAAATGATAAAAAAAATAGTAGCACTAATAGCGATAGCACTTGCACTTTGGGCAACGTTTTTTATGTTGAATCTTGACAAAGAAGCCAACAAAATGGAGCGCATAGCTCAACTGATAAAAAGTACATCCTCGGAAGATAAAAAGCTGACAACAAAGCATCAACAGCAGACATCCACTCCGACAACGCAACAATCCGTGGCCAATACTAAAAGCAACGCCAGAGACAAAGAGGTACAGGAAAAACTAAAAGCATTAAAAGAAAAGGCGGGAAATGTCGCCGCATTCGATGTTAGTCCTCTTTATAAAAAACGATGCGCATCTTGTCACGGCAACATAGCGGAAGGAATTATCGGACCGAAACTAATAGGAGACTCTAAAGAGAAAATTCTTACGGCCTTGAAAGATTTTAAAAGCGGTAAGAGAAAAAACTATGTCATGTACGGACTTTTAAGCAATATGAGCGAGCAACAGCTTGAAGATCTGGCGGAAGAGATTTCTACCTTTCAATCAAAACTCGACAACGCTACGAAATAGCATAAGTTAAAGGAGAGAGAATGAACAGATATACGGCCGGCGTTAAAGATTTGATCAACGCTCCTTTTTGGTCAACGTTTTACTATAAAACCAAAGAGGGAAAAACAAAACTTACGATTCGTGCTTGGAGATGGCTTAGTATTATCGTTATAAACGTTCTATTTTTTCTCTCCTTTTATATAGATATTCAATTTCTCGAAGGTACACTAAACGGCTCCAGACTTCTTGGTTTTCATTTGATAGATCCTTTTACCGCCCTTGAAATTTTTGCGGCGGAACATCATATTCATACGAATGTCATCATAGGCAGCGTGACACTAATCGCATTTTACTTTCTAGCGGGAGGAAAAGCTTACTGTTCATGGGTTTGTCCTTACGGACTTTTGAGTGAAATAGGTGAATATTTCCATCAAAAGCTTGTAAGAAAAAAAATTATAAAAGAGAGAAAATTCACGCCGAATGTCCGCTTTTTCTTCTGGGCGGTTTTTTTAGCCGCCGCCGCTATCGACGGATATCTCGTATTTGAGGTGATAAACCCTATAGGAATACTCAGCCGTGCAATCACTTACGGATGGAGTTTGGCACTTGTATGGGTCATAGTCGTTTTGATATTCGAGATATTTTATTCGCGAAGAGCATGGTGTAAATATATCTGCCCGATCGGAACCACTTACAATCTGGTCGGATGGGTGAGTCTGACGAAGGTACAGTGGGATATGGACAAATGCGACCATTGCGGTGCATGTCTATCGGCCTGTTTCGAAGAACATGTACTAGAGTTTATCAAACCAAAATACGATAAAAAAAGAGCCGACAAGGGAATAAAAAAACAGTTGGTGGTCAACGGCGACTGTACTCTTTGCGGACGATGTTTCGATGTATGTCATACGGATGCTTACAATTACGAATTTAGACTGAAAGATTTAGTTTAGATGTTGGTAACGGCTCGAAAAATAACGAAAAAATTTATGGGCACGAATGTTTTGGATGCCGTTAGTGTCGATATTGAAAAAGGCGACAAAATCGCTCTTATGGGTCCAAACGGAGCCGGTAAAACCACTCTCGTCAGAGCTATGCTAGGCTTTTATCACCTTGATAACGGAGAGATAAGCGTTATGGGGTTTGATCCTATCTCCCAAAGGGTGGAGGTTCTTAAACGAATCAGCTTCATACCTCAACTGCCGCCGCCTGTCAAACTAAGCATCGAAGAGCTTCTTACTTTCGTCGCTAAAAGTTCGAACATTTCCAAAAATAAAATATTTGACGAAGCATCAAGAATGGATCTTGATATCAAAGCGCATATAAACAAACCTTTTTATAAACTCTCCGGAGGTATGAAACAAAAACTTCTCATAGCCATAGCGCTTTCAAAAAGAAGCGATCTATTGATTTTTGACGAACCTACGGCAAATTTGGATCCTAAAGGAAGAGAACAGTTTTACAAATTGTTAAGTGAAATCGACAAAGATTGTTCGACCATCTTCATTACACATAGATTGGATGAGATAGAAGCACTTGTAAATAGAAAAATATATATGGATCTTGGAAAGGTGGTGGAAGATGAAAAAGTATAGTATATTGATATTGACTATATTTACGTTTTTTATCACATCCTTGGGTTGTGAAAAAAAATCTTCAAACGCTTTAGAAAAAATGCACTGGGATAGAGATATGTGCGAACGCTGCAAAATGGCTATAAGCGAGCGAAAATTCGCCGTTCAAGTTATAAATCCCAAAACAAGAAGAGCGTATAAATTCGATGACATAGGTTGTGCTATTTTATGGTTCGACGAAGAAAATATTTCTTGGAAAGATAAAACGAAAATTTGGATCACGGATGCTAAAACCGGAGAGTGGATAGACGCTAGAAGTGCGATATATACTGATGACTCCATAACCCCGATGGCTTTCGGTTTTGCGGCATATACGAAAAATAGTGTTCCCGAAAATCATCATACGATCGGATTTGACGAGGTGGTGAAGAAAGTATTCGAAATCGAAAAATTGAATAAAGATAGAGGAAAACGGTAGTGCAAAATCTCCTACTAATAGCTTATCTGGATATCAAAGAGTCGCTTCGCTCCAAATGGTTTTATGTATATTCTCTTGTTTTTGGCGGATTGATGGCTCTTTTTTTCATTACGGGAGTTTCCGACGCGGTGGTTATGGGGTTTACCGGATTGAGTAGAATGCTGCTTATTTTCATACAGGTCACCATTATCATACTACCTATTTTTATCTTGATAACGACGGTAAAATCGATATCCGGAGATAGGGAGAGTAATGTCTTGGAGTATATGCTCTCGTTTCCCGTTTCTCTTAAAGAGTATTATTGGGGAAAAATGCTCGGTCGTTTCGCCACGGTATTTTTACCGGTCTTTTTCGCACTCGTTCTAGGTGTAATGTTTGGTTTGATCAAAGGCGGAGAGTTGCCTTGGGATATGGTTTTTTTATATTCAGCATTGCTATTTTCACTATGTTTCGTTTTCTTAGGATTGGCATTTTTTCTATCTAGCATAGTTAAATCAACGGATATCGCTTTAGGTAGCTCGTTTGTGGTGTGGATTGTTCTTTTAGCATTTATAGATATTGCGTTGATCGGACTGATGCTTCAAAACAGAGTCAACGACGATTTAATCATTACACTCGCAATGCTAAATCCCGTAGAAGTTTTTCGTATAGGCGCTATAACTTTATTTGATCCCGAGTTGACCGTCATAGGACCGGTCGCTTATTATCTGTTGGATACTTTAGGAGCCGGACTTTTGATACTCTATGCAATCGTATATCCAATCGTTTTAGGGGGACTTTTTGCATGGTTTGGGTATATTGCGTTTAGAAAAAAAGATCTTTTATAGGAACTTGATATGAAAACTATGTTAATTACACTGATTTTGTTAAGCTCATTATTTGCAACGGAAATAAAATTGATCGATCAAAATGCAAGCGATCCCGCATATTTGTTACCGTTGAAAAAATATCCGAAGTGGCTTTGTGAAGGTGAACTTGAAAATGGAAAAAAAACACAATTTGTCTCCGTAAAATCTATGATGCAGGTATTTCAACATCAAGAATATTTTAAAAAACATAAGCTGCTTGAAGATAATATAAAAAAAATCTATGTACAAGACTATATTAGCGGCAGAAAAGTAGATGCACGACAAGCTTTTTACGTTTTCGGTAGTAAAATAATCGGGCCTCACGGTGACGACTTAATCCCTTTTGAAACGAAAGAGAACGCCGAGCTCTTTATGCTAAAACACGGCGGTACGAAAATTTTATCATTTGACAAACTATCTACCGGATTGATTAGATATCTTGATATGTAGGAGAAATTATGAATAAGCCTGAACCGATAAACGAAGAGATAGAATTGGAAAACAATATCTATATAGAAAGCGATACCGATGAAAAAGGTATCATAACCTATGTAAACGACTATTTTGCCGAAATATCAAAATACTCTAGAGAAGAACTTGTAGGTCAACCTCATAGTATAGTGCGTCATCCCGATATGCCCAAAATTCTTTTTAAAATCCTTTGGGATCGTATAAAAAACGGTGAAAACTTTCATGCAGCTATCAAAAATTTAGCAAAAGATGGAAGATATTACTGGGTATTTACCGATTTTGAACCTATCAAAGATGAAAATGAAAAAATAACCGGCTATAAAGCCGCCCGTAAAAAGATTTCAAAACATGTAACGCAGATTTTAGATCCGTTATATAAAAAATTGACTCAAATAGAGAAGGATAAAGGTTTAGAAGCTAGTGAAGAGTATCTGAATAAATTCTTAAAAGAACGCGCAGACGATATAACTGTTGATAATCTTCTTGAAAATATTCATAAACTTTATTAAAATAGATACTGTTTAACAAATCCTCGGCAACAGCTCCCCGCTTGGTTGATCTAAAAACCGTTTCGTTCCCCATGCGGAGTTTAGCACCACTTTTTGCGGGTACTGATCGCTCACTTTTCCGATGATGGCGGCGTTTGGGTTGTGTTTTTTGAGTAGTTCCAAAAGGGTGGCGGCGTGGTTGGCTTTGGTGGCGATGCAAAAGGTTCCCTCGTTTGCCAGACTCGTCGCTTCAAACCCAAGAAGCTCACACACTCCCCTTACCTCTTCGCTCACGGGGATCGCCCCCTCTTCAAGCTCGATGCAGACATCACTCGCTGTCGCCCATTCGTTCAAAAGCGCGGCGATTCCGCCTCTGGTGGCATCACGCATAGCGACCGTTTGCACACCGCTTCGGAGGATCTCGGAGACGATAGGAGAAAGAGATTTACAATCGCTCTCTAAAGAGCTCTGCATATCCATCCCCTCTCTTGCCATAAAGATAGAAGCCCCATGTGCTCCTATATCTCTGCTGACAAGTATCACGTCATCTTGGCTCAAGCCGCCGGCACTGATACCCTCTTTTTCGATCTCTCCGACTCCCGTAGTGTTGATAAAAAGCCCGTCCACGCTTCCCTTCGGCACCACTTTCGTATCGCCGCTGACAACCACCGCACCGTTTATCTCAAGCTCTTTTTTCATACTTCGAACGATCTTTTCAAGCTCTCTAGTTGAAAACCCCTCTTCGATGATGACTGAGCATGTCAGATACTTCGGTCTTGCTCCCATCATCGCCAGATCGTTGCAAGTACCGCATACCGCAAGCTTGCCGATATCGCCGCCCGGGAAAAAGAGAGGCGAGACGGTGAAGCTATCGGTCGTCATCGCCGTTTTGCCCTCTAACTTCAAAACCGCAGCATCTTCGCTTCGCTCCAGTATCTCGTTTTTGAAATATTTGTAAAAAATCTTGCTTATCAACTCATGATTTTCCGCTCCGCCGTTTCCGTGGGCGATGGTGATCGTTTTGTTCATATTAAATTCCCATACTTATAATAAGCCGCACATGCTCCCTCACTGCTGACCATACAACTTCCAACGGGGCTATTTGGCTTGCATGCGGTGCCAAATATCGTACATTCGGTCGGTTTGGCGATGCCTCTTAGGATATCTCCGCAGATGCAGAGTTTGTGGTCTTGTATCTCGGCGATCGGAAGAATCTCTTTGTATCTAACCTCCGCATCATAGTCGGCAAACTCGCTCTTTAGCTTCAGTCCGCTCTCAGGCACGTTGCCAAGTCCCCTCCAGCGAAAGAGGCTTACTTTGTCAAAGTAGCGGTTGATGAGCTTTTGGGCGTTTAGGTTGCCA
>Ga0256914_1002311_pt1 | contig 16124 bp, 18 predicted proteins | sample HulkmetaG_FD_191571 | JGI IMG/M metagenome (GOLD analysis project Ga0256914, IMG submission 191571) | Hydrothermal chimney microbial communities from Main Endeavour vent field at the Juan de Fuca Ridge, Pacific Ocean - Hulk | ecosystem: Environmental > Aquatic > Marine > Hydrothermal vents ... | reverse complement strand
CAGCTCTAGGGCCACCTCCATGTCGTCCGGGCGGCATCGGCGGTGCCAGGCCTCCAGCGCATGTAAAAAGGTGGTGAACCGACCCGGTTGCAGAGCGCTCTCTCTCCGGGCATGCCCCACCGAAGAGACCGCGGCGATCAACACGCCATCGACGCGCTCCCCCTCGGCCAGCCAGTCGAGCAGCGGGATCACCGCATCCACGTTGTCGCGCTGCAGGGTAACCGAACAGCAAAGGTTGTCGGTGATGTCGCGATAAGCCTCCCGGTGCAACCGTTCTTCCACGAACGACCATTCGGCAACCCCCCGTATCCGGTCGTGCAAGGCGCCTTGCCCGTCCACGCTCACGTCCAGGCTGTCGAGCCGCAACCCGTGCCTGGCCAGAAAGTCATGGCCCGCATCGAGAAAGCGGGCGGAAGTGATCGCGGCCACGGAATCGAAACCGAGCCGGGCGGCCTGTTCCAGGACCGCGCGGGTCCGCTCGCGCGCGCCCGGGTGGAAAGGCTCGCGCGCCGCCACGGTCAATACCCGGCACCCGTACTGGTGGGCCTCTTCCAACGCCTCGAGCACGCGTTCGAGCGGCAGCAGTCGCTCTTCGCGCAACTGTCCATAGCTGCAATGCAGGCACCGGCTGGCGCATACATCGTTCACGTCGATCACCAGCAGCGGCGGCAGCGCCTCGGCAAGCTCGGAAAGGGAAACCATCGTCGTCTCATTCATCCGGAACGTACCTTTCCCGAAGCTCCTCCTCGACCTCTCTCACCATGCTTCCAAGAACTCCTTCCAGGTCTCTTTCCATCTCCAACAGCCTTTCACTCAAGGCCTTATCGATCGTCTTTTCTACCTTTTCATTCAGTTCTTTTTCCCTCTTGTCCAGCTCCTTGAGTTCAGAGCGCACGTTGTGCTGGGACCAAAGCGACAGACCGGAAATGAAGCCGATCGCCGTGACGACCAGCGAGATCAACTGCAGATCCACCCGGTCCCCTTGTTTCATTTCACTGACCATACTGGCCATAACCAACATGTTGAATACAATGGCACATACGATAAAAACAATTAGGGTAAAAATGAGCTGTTTTGCCTTGCAGTCCATATCACGGCATTTTTCGCAGCGTCCCAGCCACCAAAAGACACAGAGAGACAAAAGAATAGAGACGACAAGGAATCCCCATACCAGCGGCATATCCGATCTGCTTCCCTCACTCTTGGATGATGCGGTAGACAGGTCGGCCTTCCGACTTCGCCACGAGCCCTCTTGGTCTCCGCCAGTGGTGGTTGTCTTGCCATGATCTTCACCGTTCCCGGATGATGCGCTGGGCGCACCGGCCTTCTGATTTCGCTTCGAGACTTCTTGATCCCCGCTAATGGCGGTTGTCTTTCCATGATCATCACCCTTCTTGGATGGTGCGGTAAGCGCGCCGTTTTTCTGATCTGCATTGGAGGAGGCCGCCACGCCGTTTCCTGACAGGAACATTACAGCCAGCAGAAGGATGAGCCCCCTTGACAGAAGAGCGACCGGATGACTTCCAGCTCTTGCCATGGATGCGGATTCAACCGTCACGGCCCGGCCCCCTGGCGCTCCGCGCGCGCATGGCATCCAGTTGAATGTGCATCCAGGCCGTCTGGATGCGGGAGCTGATGTGGTGGTGAATGCTCTCCAGCTCGGACATGTCGAAGGGGGCGGCAGTGATCAGCGACGAAATGGCGATGCGCACCTCGAAGGCCGAACGCAGGGAGGACTCGAGTTCGTGCAGCGTCTCGATGCGCTGACTGAGGGGCGTCTTGCGTTCCGAGACATGGTTGTTGAGCACGCGCCAGGCATAACGCTCATAGCCGATCATGCTCATGCGATAGCAGATGAGCATGCCCATCTGGTCCATGGCGTAGCCGATGTAGTCTTTGAGGTCAGGTTTTATAGTTTTAATTCCATGCAGCACAATGCCATTGATCACGCCACTGCCCGCATAGCCACGCACGATCGTTTTATTACCAATATTCAGTTCCAATTCATAAAACAATCTGACGAAAGCCTGATCCCCCGTCTCGGCACGCTGCATGAATCTAAAATAGTGGCCCTCCGTAATCCCCTCCACCGAATCCACAAATGCGGTGATCGCGTTGATGTTTTCCCTGTGCTGTACATCATCACCCGAAAGCGGATTCGATGTTGCCAAAGAACACTTACCATTACTTGATTCATTATTCGACAAAGCAACCAGATAAAAGGGTCTGGCATCACGGATATAACCCTCAAAATCTGGATCATCCGCAAAATGCCTTTTTATCAGCTCCAGCATGTTTCGCGACAGTTTTCCATTACTCTTCTTTCCACCGGGCTCGCACTGAAAACCCTCCAGTAATTCATTGATTGCGTCAGAGACCTCCTTATGAGTTAGAAATTTTCCAGAATTAAACTCAAACTCCACATGCACCGTCACACAATGCCCAAAATCGCGGACCAGCATTAGACGAGTTGCCTTGAAGCATCCAAGTCTTAATACGGATAATTTAAGTTTATCAAGATCATCATCCGGGCATTCCACCTGCTTCCAGTAGAGATCATTCGGAAAGTGCGCCCCGTATTGATGGTGATAGTAATCAAACGGCGGGATGGATTTCTTCCCAAAGGTTTCCAGGTGCTCCGCCATCCCCCTGGCCACGGGGGCCACCCAGTAGAGCCGTATTCTCCAGATCTTGTACTTCTTTCCTCCGTAACTAGCAGATATATTCCCGCAACCAGTATATATATTTGCATAAACAATATATATGTTCCTGTGTCTTTTAACAGGCGATTTGCACATGGTTATGTCATCCTCCCATCTGGCCCTTTCCTCTTGAAGAAATCGGGTCGCCCCCTATCCGGCTGCGGTCATGAGCGTCGGCTCCGCACCCTTGCCGCGATCCATTCGCCGTCCTCCCGGTTGGGAAAGGAAGCAGCCCGTCAGACAGCCGGTTGCGAGGCGGCCTTGGAAAGGGAGCCATGCCGCAAGGCAAAGAGCACCCCGGCGAGCAGCAACACCGGCCCCCAGAACATCCAGGGGGCGGTGTCCAGAAAGCCGCGCCCGGTGGCAATGAGCCGGCCAATGGACTCGGCGCCCTCGGCGCTCTCCATGCCGAAAAAGCTCAGGGTGGCATGCAAGGCGGTCAATTCCATCATTTCCAGGGGTAGATAGCGCAGCGCCGCCCGCCCCACCGGGGGCAATACATAGTGGGTGAATACCCTGGATGGCGACAGTCCCAGCGCCTTGGTCATGGTGTAATAGGGTTGCACCCGCAGTTGCTGCACATCGCTGTCAAGCAATTTGAACAGCCGGAACCAGGCGATCAATGCCAATCCCGGAACGAAGCCGGAGATCCCGTTTTCGGCAAACAATCGTGAAAAGAGCAACGCCAGAAAAAGCGGCGGCACGGCCGTGCCCACCACCACGAAGACGCGCATGGCATGGCGTGGCCTGGCCCAGGGCAGGCCGGTAACCACCAGAGAAATCAGCGTCGCAAAGACCCCGAGCAGATAGGCCAGCAAAACATCGCTCAAGGTTCGACCGAGCGCAATGAGAGTGACGTGGAGGTAGTCCCTGCCCAGCAAGTCGCTGCCCAGAGGCAGCCGCCAGGAAGGAGGAATGAGGGAAGGATACAGGCCGGAAGGATCCGGGGCGGCGGCGAAAAGCCCCAGGGACAACAGCGCACCGCCCGCGCCGAGCAGAACCCGCCGGATCACTCGAAAGGACGGGTTTTCACGGAATCCGGCAATTTCGAGGCCGTTTTATTCCCGGAGCCCATTTGTTGACGCAACACTTCCACCAGCCGCATCACCCTGGGCTTACTGCTGCCTCGCGACTCCAATGAAACGGCCTTGGTTCCTGCGGCACTCGCCATTTTCTGTTTCCAATCGTTCCTGCCTATGTTCTACTCGTGATTATCGGCACACCGACAATGACAGTCAATAAAACCTTGATTCCCGGATAAACCCGACCACCGGGCTGATCGGCGGCCACATTTTGCCGGGTCATGGGTTCTGGGCTCTTGATGGGGGTGCGGCGGGACGAGAAGCGGTGGGATAGCGGCCTTGTTTGGAGTTGACCCGTTTTCGTGGACACCCTCCGATTTGAGAGGAGGTGTCTGGAAATGGGCAAGATGGGAAAACCGTATCCGCCGGAGTTCCGGCAGCAGATGGTGGAGCTGGTGCGGGCTGGAAGGAGCCCGGAATCGCTGGTCCAGGAGTTTGAACCGACGGCGGAGAGCATCCGCAACTGGGTCAAGCAGGCCGACCGTGACGAGGGCCGTCGTAACTGCGTGCCGAGGGTGAGCGGGTCGGTCGCAAGCGGGTGGCGCGGCTGATGAAGGCCAGGGGCCTGGAGGGCGCCAGCCGCCGCAAGGGTTGTCGCACGACGTCCCGCAGGGGTTCCTGTACCTGGCGGTGGTGCTGGACGTGTTCAGCCGGCGCTGTGAGGAAGCCGGTGTAAGGCCGTCGATGGGCAGCGTCGGGGACTGCTTCGACAATGCCATGGTGGAGAGCTTCTTCGCCACCCTGGAATGCGAGCTGCTGGACCGGAGCACATTCCGCACGCGTGCCGAGGCAGAGCGTGCCATCTTCGAGTTCATCGAGGGTTGGTACAATCCGCATCGTCGGCATTCAGCGCTGGGCTATCTGTCGCCAATCAACTTCGAGCGGCAGCAAGCCCGGCACAAGAGCGGGGCTCAGACCCCAAATGTTGAACTGTCCACTGAAGCGGGGTAACTCCAAGAATTGGAGAAAGGGGACATTACTGTTTTGGACTAACAATCGGGAACAAAGACGTTGCCCCGGGCGCCCGGGTCTGCTACTTTCCCCTACCCTGAAATGGTTCCATTCGGAAAGAGGGGGCGCGTGGCGCGCCCGTCCGGACGGACGGCAGCTTTTGGGAAACGAAGCAGATGGCAAAGAAATCATTCAACGTGGATCCGCTCTCCTTCACCCCCTACAAGGCCAAGAAGGGTGAGGAGTACATGAACGAGAAGCAGGAAGCCCACTTCCGGGCCATTCTCGAAAAGTGGCGCCAGAGCCTCATGGAAGAGGTGGATCGCACGGTTCACCACATGAAGGACGACGCCGCCAACTTCCCCGACCCCAACGACCGTGCCAGCCAGGAGACCGAGTTCAGCATCGAGCTGCGCACCCGCGACCGTGAGCGCAAGCTGCTGAAGAAGATCAACGAGGCGCTGGACAAACTCGATGCCCACGAATATGGCTATTGCGAGTCGTGCGGCGCCGAGATCGGCATCCGGCGGCTCGAGGCGCGCCCTACCGCCACCCTCTGCATCGAGTGCAAGACCCTGGAGGAGATCCGGGAGAAGACCTACGGCTGAGGCCATGGGCAGGGCACCCGCGGACTTCCCGAAGCCGGCCTCGCGCCGGCTTTCTGCTTCATGAGCCCCAGCATCCCCTACCGCGGGCGTTTCGCCCCCTCCCCCACCGGCCCTCTCCACTTCGGCTCCCTGGTGGCCGCCGTGGGCAGCTACGCCGACGCTCTGGCCCACCGGGGCGAATGGCTGGTGCGCATGGAGGACGTGGACGAGGGAAGGTCCATGGCGGGCGCCGCCGACGACATCCTCCGCACGCTGGAGGCATTCGGCTTCCGCTGGCACGGAGAGGTGCTTCACCAGAGCCGGCGCAAGGCGCGCTACCGCGAGGTGATGGAAGAGCTGTCACGGCGGGGGCTGGCCTACCCCTGCGGCTGCACCCGGCGGGAGGTGGAGCAGCTGGGCACGCCCGGCGTGGAAGGTCCCGTCTACCCCGGCATCTGCCGCGACGGATTGCCCGCGGGCAAGCGCCCCCGCGCGGTGCGCCTGCGGGTGCCGGAGGAGAAGATCTGCTTCGAGGACGCCATCCACGGCCTGCAGTGCCAGCAGCTGGCGCGGGAGGTGGGCGACTTCGTCATTCGCCGCGCCGACGGCTTCTTCGCCTACCAGCTGGCGGTGGTGGTGGACGATTTCGACCAGGAGATCACCCGGGTGGTGCGCGGCGCCGACCTGCTGCTCTCCACCCCACGGCAGATCCACCTCCAGCGTCTCCTCGATGCCCCCCTGCCCCGCTACGCCCACCTGCCCCTGGTGCTGGACGAGGCGGGCCGCAAGCTCAGCAAGCGCGACCGGGACCACCCGGTGGACCCGGCCCGCCCCCTGGAAGGGTTGCTGGCCGCCTGGCGTTTCCTCGGGCAACTTCCGCCGGAAGAACCTCCAACGGGCACGGAAGAGTTCTGGGAATGGGCGGCGCTCAGCTGGGATCCGGCGCGGGTTCCCCGCGTGCAGGCGCAATGAAGCGCAGCCAGAGATAGCCGGCCATCCCGGCCAGCAGCGAGGCGAGCAGGATGCCGGTCTTGGCCATGAGCAGGTCGTCCGGACTCCCGCCGAAGGCGAGTTCGGCGATGAAGATGGACATGGTGAAGCCGATGCCGCCCAGCAGGGCCATGCCGATGACGTGGGTGAACCCCACACCAGTGGGCAGCCGGCTCCAGCCCAGCTTCACCGTGAACCAGACGAAACCGGTGATTCCCAGCAGCTTGCCCCCCAACAGGCCCAACACCACCCCCAGCGCAACCGGATCGGCAAGGAGGTTTCCCGGCGCAGAGAGCTCCAGCGGGATTCCGGCGTTGGCCAGGGCGAATATGGGAATCACCAGGTAGGCCGAGGGGAGGTGCAGGCTGTGTTCCAGGCTCTGGGCCGGCGCCTGGGCCAGGCGCACGCCGTCGGCCAGCGCCGTCACCCGGCTGCGCATGTGATCGTTGAGCACGATGCAGGACTCCCTGGCCTGCACCTGCTCGATCTCGTCCAGCAGCCGGCGGGCGCGCTGCAGGAAGCGCTGCGTATCCAGCTTGGGCTTCATGGGAATGGTGAAGGCCAGGATCACCCCCGCCAGGGTGGCATGCACCCCGCTCTTGAGCAGCGCCAGCCACAGCAGCACACCCAGCAGCATATAGGGCAGCAGGCGCCGGATCCCCCCCAGATTCAGCGCCACCAGCAGCCCCAGGATGCCGCCCGCCGCTGCCAGGGCGCCCAAATCCAGCTCCGAGGTGTAGAAGAGCGCGATGACCACCACGGCGCCCAGGTCGTCCACGATGGCCAGCGCCACCAGCAAGGTGAGCAGCCCGGCCGGCACCCGCCCCCCCAGCAGGGCGAGCACACCGAGGGCGAAGGCGATGTCGGTGGCCATGGGCACCCCCCAGCCACTGATTTCGGGTCCGCCGAAATTGATGGCAGTGTAGAGCAGCGCCGGCACCAACATGCCCCCGATGGCGGCCATGATGGGCAGCAGTGCCTGGCGGGGATCGGAGAGCTCCCCCACCAGCAGCTCCCGCTTCAGTTCCAGCCCCACCACCAGGAAGAAGAGCGCCATGAGCCCGTCGTTGATCCAGTGGTGAAGGCTCATCTTCAGCGTCCAGGCGCCCGAGCCCACCACCACTTCCGCGTGCAGCAGGTGGAAGTAGGGCTCCGCCGCCGGGCTGTTGGCGATCAGCAGGGCCGCCACCGCGGTCATCATGAGCAGGATGCCGCTGGTAGTCTGCCGGTGGATGAACTCCTCCAGCGGCGTCAGCAGCCGGTCGAAGGCCTTCTCCCACGGAGCCAGATGCTCCCTGCCGATCCCCTCCTTCATGGTTCCCCCTGTTCACGTGTCTGGTGGATGTGGGGATGATCGGCGAAAACGGGCCGGGAATCAAAGGGGAAGGGCAGACAAACCGGCAGAAGACCCGGGTGAAATTCCGCTTCCCCTTGACTATGATCATGCGAAAGGGGTCATCGATCCGGTAAGGTGGCCCGAAGCCGGAAATCCTGCGGAACCCGTTCATGACGCAACTGGTGGATCCATTCCAGCGCACCATCCGCTACCTGCGGGTCTCGGTCACCGACCGGTGCAACTACCGCTGCTTCTACTGCATGCCCTCCCAGGGCATGGTGTGGGAAGATCGTTCCCACTTTCTCACCTTCGAGGAGATGAGCCGCATCATCCGGCTCTTCACCGAGCTGGGCGTGGACAAGGTGCGGCTCACCGGCGGCGAGCCGCTGGTGCGCCGGGGTATCCTCGATTTCGTGAAGCAACTCTCCGCCCTTCCCGGGCTGAAAGATCTCTCCATGTCCACCAACGCCCACCTGCTGGGAGACAAGGCAGAGACCCTGCGCGCCGCAGGCGTGAGCCGGGTGAACATCTCCCTCGATTCGCTGCGGCCCGAGGTGTTCCGCCGCATCACCCGCAACGGCGAGCTGCAGCCGGTGCTGGAGGGCATCGACGCCGCCCTGGCCGCCGGCATGGACCCGGTGAAACTCAACATGGTGGTGATGCGCGGCATCAACGACGACGAGATCGAGGCGATGTTCGACTACGCCGTGGAGCGGGGCGCCGACCTGCGCTACATCGAAACCATGCCCGTGGGCGAGGCCGGCATCGACGGCACCGGCCACTTCATGCCGGCGGTGGAGATCCTGGCCCGCCTCAAGCGCCACGCCGGCGCCGAGCTGATCCCGGTGAAAGGCGGCAAGGGGGCCGGCCCGGCCCGCTACTACCAGGTGGGCGAGGGGCCGGTGCGCGTGGGGGTGATCAGCGCCCTCTCCCGCCACTTCTGCGACGACTGCAACCGCGTGCGCCTCACCGCCAAGGGCGACCTGGTGCTCTGCCTGGGCCAGGAAGACCGGGTTTCGCTACGGGACGGGTTGCGCCGGGGGCTGGACGACGAGGAGATGAAGGCGCTGATCCGCGCCGCCATCGCGCGCAAGCCCCGCAGCCACGACTTCACCACCGACGAACAGCGGGTGGCGCTGAGGCACATGTCCTCCCTCGGCGGCTGACCCCCGGATCAGTCGCGCTTGCGGTGGAAGGAGGTGCCGCCACACTTCGGGCAGGGCGGAATGTGCCCCGGCCTGTGGAACTGCAGCTCCTCGCCACAGGCGTCACACACCAGGGTGCCGGGGCCCGTGACCTCCCCGGTGTGGTAGCCCGCCAGTTCCGCCTGCTCGCGCAGCAGGTTCAGCTCCACCGTGGTCTGGTCCGCCGCCCTGGCGAAGAGCTCGGCCAGGCGGTCGCCGATGAGCCGGGTCTCGAAACCGAGCCAATCCTTGAACTCCTCTCCTGTTTCGGCGATGTATTCCGCCGCGTCGCGCAGGTCGCGCTTGAGGTACTCGGAGACCTTGTCGAGCTCCTCTTCCGTGAACTCGCCCAGCTCCGAGAGCTTCTCCCGCGCCTTGTCGATGAGGGCGTGCAGGGCCGGGCCGGTCTTGTGCTCCAGCTTCTCCACGTCCTCCATGGCGGTCTCCAGCAGGCGCTCGTAGGCCTGCCCCATGAGTTCCACGGGATCCTTGGGCGGCTTCAGGTCTTTCATCGTCTCGTCTCCGGGTGTGGAAGGCGTGCACCCTCAATTACAACACATCTTCTGGCACAATGAACCCACTTCCCCTCCCTGGATCCTGCACATCATGGCCACGCTGAAACTGCGACCCGTCGCCATCGACACCTACCGGGAAAACGTCGCCTACATGCACCGGGCCTGCAACGTCTACCACTCGGAGGGCTTCCAGGCGCTGAACAAGATCGAGATCCACAAGGAGGACAACGGGATCCCGGTGATCGCCGTGCTCAACATCGTGGACGACGAGACCATCACCGCCCCGGGCGAGCTGGGCCTGTCGGAACAGGTGTTCGACCAGCTGGGACTGCCGCCGGGCACGCCGGTGAAGGTCCGGCACGCCACCCCGCCCGCCTCGCTCGATGCGGTTCACCGCAAGATCGACGGCGAGGCCCTGAGCCGCGAGGACTACTTCGGGATCATCCAGGACATCGTCGAGAACCGTTACTCCAAGATCGAGATGGCCGCCTTCCTGGTGGGCTGCGCCGAGACCGGCTTCGAACGGGACGAGGTGCTCCACCTGACCCGCGCCATGGTGGAGAGCGGGGACCGGCTGGAGTGGAGCGAGCCCCTGGTGGCGGACAAGCACTGCATCGGAGGCATCCCGGGCAACCGCACCACCATGCTCATCGTGCCCATCGTGGCGGCCCACGGCGTCTGCATGCCCAAGACCTCCAGCCGCGCCATTACCTCGCCCGCCGGCACCGCCGACACCATGGAGGTGCTGGCCGAGGTGGATCTCCCGCCGGAGAAGATGCACGAGATCGTCCAGCGCGAACGGGCCTGTCTCGCCTGGGGCGGCACCGCCCGCCTGGCGCCTGCCGACGACATCCTCATCGCCGTGGAGCGCCCCCTCTCCATGGACTCCCCCGGCCAGATGGTGGCCTCCATCCTCTCCAAGAAGGTGGCCGCCGGCTCCTCCCACCTGCTCATCGACATCCCGTTGGGCCCCACGGCCAAGGTGCGCAGCCACCAGGAGGCGCTGCGCCTGCGCAAGCTCTTCGAGTACGTGGGCGACCGCATGAGCCTGACCCTGGAGGTGGTGATCACCGACGGCACCCAGCCCGTCGGTCGTGGCATCGGCCCGGTGCTGGAGGCTCGCGACGTGATGCAGGTGCTGCGCAACGACCCCCTGGCTCCCATGGACCTGCGCGAGAAGGCGCTGCAGCTGGCCGGCCGCATTCTCGAGTTCGACGCCGACGTGCGCGGCGGCCAGGGCTACTTCATCGCCCGCGACATCCTCGACTCGGGACGGGCCCTGGCCAAGATGGAGGCCATCGTCGAGGCCCAGGGGCGCAACCCCCGCCCGCCGGAACCGGGGCGGCTGGTGCAGGAGATCACCGCACCCCGCGACGGCCGCGTGGCCGCCATCGACAACCTGCAGATGGCCTCCATCGCCCGCCTGGCCGGCGCACCCCTGGACAAGGGGGCCGGCGTGGATCTGGTGCGCAAGGTGGGCGACCCGGTGCGGCGCGGCGAAGTGCTCTACCGCATCCACGCCGACTTTCCCGCCAACTTCGACTTCGCCCGCGACGCGGCAGCCCAGAACGACGGCTACACCCTGGAGCGGGAGTGATGCTGCTGCTCGGCTTCCCGGAATACGAGCGCCAGGCGCGCAACCTGGCAGCCGCCCTCGCGGTGCCGTGCGAGACGGTGGCCATCCACCGTTTCCCCGACGGCGAGAGCCTGCTGCGCACGCCGACGGAGCTTCCGGAAGAGGTGCTCCTGTGCCGCTCCCTCCACTTTCCCAACGACAAGCTCACCGAGCTGCTGCTGCTCTGCGGCCACCTGCGTGAACAGGGGGTGCGGCGGATCCTGCTGGTGGCGCCCTACCTCTGCTACATGCGCCAGGACAAGGCCTTCCACCCCGGCGAGGTGGTGAGCCAGCGCATCCTGGGCCGGCTGCTGGCGGACCACGTCGACGGGCTGGTCACCGTGGACGCCCACCTGCACCGCGTCCACCGCCTGGCCGACGCCGTGCCCGTGGATCCCGCCCTCAACCTCACCGCCACCGAGCCCATGGCCCGCTTCCTGGAAGGGAGGCTGGAACGCCCCCTGCTGCTGGGGCCGGACGAAGAGTCGGAACAGTGGGTGGCCGCCATCGCCCGGCACGAGGGGCTCGACTACGGCGTGGCGCGCAAGCGGCGTCTCGGTGACGAGGAGGTGGAGATCACCCTGCCGCCCGGAGGTTACGAGGGCCGGCATGTCGTGCTGGTGGACGACGTGGCCAGCACCGGCCGCACCCTGGAAATGACCGCCCGTGCCCTCGCTCCCCATCACCCCGCCAGCCTGTCGGTGCTGGTGACCCACGCCCTCTTCGTGGGTGACGCCCTGGAGCGGCTGCGGGCGGCCGGCGTGGAGCGAATCTGGAGCTGCGATTCCGTCCCCCACGCCACCAACGCGGTTCCGCTGGCCGGCCTGCTGGCCGGGGCGCTCGAAACCCTGTCCGGCTGAACCCGTCCCGCCTTCAGCGTTTCCCCAACGCCAGCACCTTCTCCAGCAGCGCCGGATCATCCCACTCGCGGCCGCCGATGGCACGGTAGACGATGCGCCCGTCGGGATCCACCACGTAGGTGGTGGGCAGCCCGCGCACGCCCCAGGGGCCCACCACCTCGGAATTCTCGTCCAGCAGCAGGGGGAAGGTGACGGGATAGTCGGCGGTGAACTGGAAGATGGTGTCCTCGTCCTCCCCCACGTTGATGGCGATGAGCACCACGTCCCTGTCCTTCGTCTTCTGCCAGGCGCGATCCATGGAGGGCATCTCGGCACGGCAGGGGGGGCACCAGGTGGCCCAGAAGTTGACGATGAGCACCTTGCCGCGGTAGTCGGCCAGGTGGTGCTCGTTGCCGTCGAGATCCCTGAGCGTGAAATCCGGCGCCTGCGGCCGGTCGGGCACCTCGGTCATGCCCTTGCCGGGCTTGACGGCCAGGGCCGGCACGGTCGCCAGGAGAAGGAGAAGTACGAGAATCTTGCGCATGTCAGGACTCCGGAAGTTTTTCGGGTGCGCACTCGAGCCTCTCCACCAGGGCTTCCAGCGGCTTCCCGCCCAACGTGATCCGCAGGCGGAGGTCGAACCGGCTGCCGGGCGGAAGGCCGTAGCTGGTCATGCCCCAGTTGTAGTCACCGGGCTCGAAGTGCTGCCGGGTGGGCATGAGCGACCAGTTGAAGGCGATCCTGCCGGCCTTCGACACCTGCACTTCGGCGAGGCGCCCCTCCCACCGCTGGCGGGTGATCATGGGCGATTCCCGGCCGTCGTGCAACACCCGCCAGTCGTCGAGATCGAAATCGAGCGGTTCTCCACCGTCGTTGCGGAACATGGAGCCGAAGAGGCAGCCGCGCGCCACCCGGTCCGCCGCCTGCGGCGTGAAGCCCCGCGCCAACAGGTAGGCCCGCGTCTGGTCGGGCAGCCGCTGCACCAGGCGCAGCGAGATGCCCTCGTGGCGCCACTCCCAGGTCTTGAGCCCGGTCTGCTCCCCCACCTCCACGGTGACTTCCGCGCTGGCGCCGCCAGAGAGAAGCGCCACGGCCAGCAGGAAAAGCCGGCCCCGATCAGGAAGCATGGACCGGCAGTCCCCGCATGCGCCACTCGGGAAGGCCGCCCGCCATGCGGCTCGCCGCCAGCCCCCGCTCCCGCAGCAGGGAGACGGCGTCGAAGGCGAGCACACAGTGGGGACCACGGCAATAGGCCACCACCTCCCTCTCCGGGTCCAGCTCGTCCAGGCGCTGCTCCAGTTCGGAAAGTGGCAGGTTGATGGCGCCCGGCAGATGTCCTGCCGCATACTCTTCCGGCGGACGCACGTCGATGACGGTCACCACCCCTTCCCGGATACGCTTGAGCAGCTCCTCGGGTGAAACGGGTTCGAGCTGATCCTTGACCTGCAGGTAGTTGGAAACCAACCTGCGGACCTCGGACAGGTGGCGCTCCGCCACTTCCCGAAGGGCATCGAACAGTCGCTCCACGTCCACCCCGGTGAGACGATAGAACACTTTCTGCCCCTCCTTGCGCCCCACCACCAGGCCCGCCTGCCGCAACTGCTGCAGGTGCTGCGAGGTGTTGGCCACGCTCATGCCGGACAGGCGCGCGAGTTCATCCACACTGCGTTCGCTCTGGGCCAGGAACTCCAGCAGCTCCAGCCGGTTGCCGTTGGCCAGCCCCTTGGCGACGCGCGCAAGCTGGGTGAACAGGTCTTTCTTGAAATCGGGCATCTCACTCCCCCTCCTCTCCTTGCTGTTCTTGTTATGACGTTCAAGTCCAGGCTTGAACTTTTTGTTTATGATAGCCCAAACCACCCCAGCCGGCACAAGGAAACCCTCCCGTGCGCGATTCCGCCGATTCCCTCCTCTTCGTCTACAACGCCGACAGCGGCCTCTTCAACACCCTTGCCGACATCGGCCACAAGGTGTTCTCGCCCGACACCTACCCATGCGATCTCTGCGCCCTCACCCATGGCCACTTTCGGGAAAAGGGCCGCTGGAAGCGGTTCGTCGAGACGCTGGAGATTCCCTGCGAATTCCTGCACCGGGACCAGTTCCGCCAGAGATTTCCCGGCAACGAAGAACCTTTGCCCGCCGTCTTCCGGCGCGATGCCCGGGGCCTCGTTCTCTGCCTGTCGGCAGAGGAGCTGGCCGGCTGCAGCAGCCTGGAGGAGCTGGAGAGGCTGGTCCGGGAACGCTGCCTCTGAGAAAAGGGCTACAGGCTGCCCGGCGCGGCCAGGGCGCAGTTCCGCGGGTGGTCGCGCTCGATCTGGATGGTGGCGTGGCGGATGCCGAAACGCTCCGCCAGCGCGTGGGAGAGCTGCTGCAGGAAGACGTCGCTGTCGGGACAGTGGCGCACGGTGAGATGGACGGTGAGCGCCACCTCCGTGGTGCTCAGGGCCCAGATGTGCAGGTCGTGGATCCCCGTCACCTCCGGCAGCCCCTCCAGGTAGGCCGCCACCCGGTCGGGGTCGATGTGGGCGGGAACCGCATCCATGGCCAGGGCCAGGGACTCCCGGAGCAGCCCCCAGGTGCTGAAGAAGATCACCACCACGATCACCAGGCTCAGGGCGGGATCCACCCACAGCCAGCCGGTCGACAGGATCACCACCCCCGCCACCACCACGCCCAGGGAGACAGCGGCGTCGGCGGCCATGTGCAGGAAGGCCCCGCGGATGTTGAGGTCCGCCTTCTGGCCGCGCAGGAACATGAGCGCCGTGGCGGTGTTGACGACTACGCCGGCCAGCGCCACCCAGATCACCACCTCTCCCTGGATGGGCGCCGGCTGGCGGAACCGCTCCACCGCCTCCAGGGCGATGGCGCCCAGGGCGGAGAGCAGCAGCATGGCGCTGAAGAGGGAGGCGAGGATGGTGGCGCGACGGTAGCCGTAGGAACGGCGCGGGGTGGGTGGCCGGCCCGCCAGCCAGGCAGCGCCCCAGGCGAGCAGCAGGCCCAGAACGTCGCTCAGGTTGTGCCAGGCATCGGCGATGAGCGCCAGGGAGCCGGCCAGCAGCCCGTAGACCAGCTCCACCACCACGAACCCCAGGTTCAGGATCACGCCGATGGCAAAGGCCCTGTCGTGGCTTCCGGTGCCGGGCGCGTGATGGTGGTGGTGATGCACGCTACAACCCCCGGTAGACCGGATGCGGCGCCTGCGGGTCGTAGTATTTTATCATCTGCGGCACCAGCGCCTTCAGCGTCTGCTGGCGGTTGCCGGGCGACGGGTGGGTGCTGAGGAACTCCGGGGTCCCGTTTCCACCCACCTGCTCCATCTTCTGCCACAGGGTCACCGCCGCACGGGGATCGTAGCCGGCCTTCGCCGCCAGCTCGATCCCGATGCGGTCGGCCTCGGCCTCCGCCTTGCGGCTGTAGGGCAGCTCGATGGCCAGGGAGGCGGCCAGGGCCGCGCCGGTGAGGGCCGCGGTGCGGTACCTGCTGTCGTGCAGCGCCGTGGCCGAGAGCACCGCCAGGCCGAGCTGGGAAGCCAGCTGGATGGACATCTGCTCCGCCACGTGGTTGGCCACGGCGTGGGAGATCTCGTGGGCCATCACCTGGGCCAGCTCGTCGTCGGTGGGACGGATCTTCTCCAGAAGCCCGGAATAGACGGCCATCTTGCCGCCGGCCATGCACCAGGCGTTCACCGTCTCCGGCTCGTCGATCACCACCACCTGCCACTTCCAATTGCGCGTGTGGGGATAGTCCCGGATCGCCTCGGCCACCAGCCGGGCAGTGATCTCCTTCACCCGCCGCACCTGGGCGGGGTCGTTGTCCAGCTTCCCCGCCCTGGCGTACTTCTCCAGCATCTTCGGATAGGCCTCCGCCGACGCCTGCACGGCGGAGTCCGGGCTCACCAGCATGAGCTGGCTGCGCCCGGTGGGCGTGGTGGTACAGCCTGCGAGGATCAGCCCCAGCAGCAGGAGGGCGACTCTTCCCTTCATGGATCCGGACTCCGTTTTGGTATCATTTTCGACGACGGTCCCATTCTACTATCCGCAGGCTTCCACTTGGAAAACACGCTGAACCAACCCCGCTGGCTCCTCTACGCCCGCCTCATGCGGCTGGACAAGCCCATCGGCATCTTTCTGCTGCTGTGGCCCACCCTCTGGGCCCTGTGGATCGCCGGCGAGGGGCACCCGCGCCCCTGGGTGGTGGCCGTGTTCGTGGCGGGGGTGGTGCTCATGCGCTCGGCTGGCTGCGTCATCAACGACTTCGCCGACCGCGACTTCGACCGCCACGTGAAGCGTACCGCCGAGCGGCCCATCACCTCGGGCCAGGTGTCGC
>Ga0256914_1002310_pt1 | contig 16127 bp, 15 predicted proteins | sample HulkmetaG_FD_191571 | JGI IMG/M metagenome (GOLD analysis project Ga0256914, IMG submission 191571) | Hydrothermal chimney microbial communities from Main Endeavour vent field at the Juan de Fuca Ridge, Pacific Ocean - Hulk | ecosystem: Environmental > Aquatic > Marine > Hydrothermal vents ... | reverse complement strand
GCCGTCTACACGCCAGGGAGCTCCGCCGGCCTGCCCATCAACGTGCTGCGCTCGTTCGCCGCCCCGCCGCCGGCCCTGCTGGAGGACGGCGACCTGCTGCGCGAACGCATCCAGACCACCACCGTCAGCCTGCTGGCGCTGTTGGGCATCGAGGCCGACCCCATCACCAGCCGCGAGCACATCCTGATCGCCAGACTCTTCGAGGACGCCTGGCGCCAGGGCCGCTCGCTGGACCTGGCCGGCCTGATCCGCGGTATCCAGAAGCCCGGCTTCGAACGCATCGGCATCATGGACCTGGAGGATTTCTACCCGGCCGGGGACCGACTGGCGCTGGCCATGCGGCTGAACAACCTGCTGGCCTCGCCGGGCTTCGAGGCCTGGCTGCAGGGCGAACCGCTGGATGCCGGGCACCTGCTGTTCACCGAGCAGGGAAAGCCGCGGGCCTCGATCTTTTCCATCGGGCACCTGTCCGACGAGCAGCGCATGTTCTTCGTTTCATTGCTGCTCAACGAAGTCCTGTCCTGGATGCGCACCCAGTCCGGCACCACCAGCCTGCGGGCCATCCTGTACATGGACGAGATCTTCGGCTACTTCCCGCCGGTCAAGAACCCGCCCTCCAAGGCGCCCCTGCTGACCCTGCTCAAGCAGGCCCGGGCCTACGGCCTGGGGGTGGTGCTGTGCACCCAGAACCCCGTGGACCTGGACTACAAGGGCCTGTCCAACACGGGCACCTGGTTCGTCGGCCGGTTGCAGACCGAACGCGACGCCCAGCGCCTGCTCACCGGGCTGGAGGGCGCCTCGGCCGGCGGCGATTTCGACCGCGGCGCCATGCAGCAGATGATTGCCGGCCTGGGCAGCCGCGTGTTCCTGATGCACAACGTCCACGAGAACGAACCAGCGGTCTTCCAGACCCGCTGGGCGCTCTCTTACCTGCGCGGCCCGCTGACCCGCGAGCAGATCAAGACCCTCATGGCCGAACGCAAGCGCTCTGTGGCCGAGGCGTCGCCCGTGCCGACGGCCGCCGTCGAAGCCGCCGGCGTGCAGCCGCCCCAGCCGCCGCGGGAGGTGGACGCCTATTTCCTGCGGGCCTCGGGCGCCGGCCAGGGGCTGACCTACTATCCCGGCGTGGTGGCGCGCCTGGACGTGCACTACACCAGCGCGCGTTACGGCGTCGACAGCCAGGAGGCCTTCGCCCTGGCGGCCCACATCGAAGACGGCCCCATGGCCCTGGACTGGGACGCGGCCGTGCAGATCGCCCTGGACCCCGCCGACCTCGAAGAGGCGCCCCTGTCCGGCGCGCGCTACGCCGACCTGCCGGCCGAGGGCCGCAAGAAGGGTTCGTACCGCAAGTGGGAAAAAGAGCTGGTGCGCTGGGTGCGCCAGAACCGCCCCCTGACCCTGTTTCGCAGCAAGCGCTTCAAGCTCACCAGCGATCCGGGGGAGACCGAGGGGCAGTTCCGGGCGCGGCTGGCCCAGGTCATGCGGGAGAAAAAGGACTTGGCGGCCGGCAAGCTGCGCCAGAAGTACGGCCGCCGTTTCGAGACCCTCAAGAACCGCCTGATGCGCGCCGAGCAGGCCATCGCGCGCGAGGAGCAGCAGGCCAAGGCCAGGCAGGTGGACACCGTGATCTCCTTCGGCACCGCCATCCTGGGGGCCTTCCTGGGGCGCAAGGCGGTCAGCGCCCGGTCGGCTTCGCGCATGGGAACGGCGCTGAAATCCGCCAGCCGCGTGCAGAAGGAGAAGATGGACGTGGCCCGGGCGCGGGAGACGGCCGAGGCCGTGCGCCGGCAGATGGCCGAACTGGAGGCCCGGCTGCAGGAGGAGCTGAACCAGCTGGAGTTCACCTTCGATCCGGCCGCCGAGGAACTGGACCGCATCCCGGTGCGGGCCAAGAGCACCGACATCGCCGTGGAGATCTTCGCCTTCGCCTGGCTACCCTACCGCAGTGTCGAGGGGCGGCTGACGCCGGACTGGGCCTGAAGGGCCCTCGGGTGTCCGGCGCCGGCCGTGGGGGATCAGGCTTCCCGGGCGATTTCGGACAGCACTTTTTCGGCCGCGGACACGGTGCGGTCGATGGCGTCGTCGTCGTGGGCCGCGGAGACGAACAGCGCCTCGAACTGGGACGGGGCCAGGTAGACGCCCGCCTCGCGCATCTTTTTATAATAGGAGCTGAAGCGCTCCAGGTCGCTGGACTTGGCGTCTTCGAAACTATGCACCGGTCCGGCGGTGAAGAAGAGGCCCATCATGGAGCCGGCCCGGTCGATGGTCACCGGAATGCCGGCCTTGTCGGCGGCCTGCTGCAGCCCGGCGGACAGGCGGGCGGTTTTTTCGTCCAGGGCCTCGTAAAAGCCCGGTTTGGCGATTTCCCGCAGCGTGGCGATGCCGGCGGCCATGGCCACGGGGTTTCCCGAGAGGGTGCCGGCCTGGTAGACGCCGCCCTGGGGGGCGATTTGCTCCATGAAGCGGCGCTTGCCGCCGTAGGCGCCCACCGGCAGGCCGCCGCCGATGACCTTGCCCAGGCAGGTCAGGTCGGGGTCGATCCCGTATCGGGCCTGGGCGCCGCCGTGGGCCACCCGGAAGCCGGTCATGACCTCGTCGAAGATCAGCAGGCTGCCGTAGCGCGTGGTGAGTGACCGCAGGGCCTCGAGGAAGCCGTCCACCGGCCGCACCAAGCCCATGTTGCCAGCCACGGGCTCGACGATGATGCAGGCGATCTTTTCGCCCTGTTCGGCCATCACCTTTTCGACGCAGGCGATGTCGTTGTAAGGCAGCGAGAGGGTGTCGGCCACGAAGGAGGCCGGCACGCCGGGGCTTCCCGGGATGTTGAGGGTGGCTACGCCCGAACCGGCCTCCACCAGCAGGGTGTCGGCGTGGCCGTGGTAGCAGCCGTCGAACTTGACGATCGTGTCACGGCCGGTGACGCCGCGCGCCAGGCGGATGGCGCTCATGGTGGCCTCGGTGCCGGAGTTGACCATGCGCACCATCTCCACCGAGGGCACGGCCTCGATCACCAGGCGTGCCAGTTCGATCTCGAGGTCCGTGGGCGCGCCGAAACTGGTGCCGCGCTCGAGGACCCGGCCGATGGCCTCGGTGACGGACGGGTGGCGGTGGCCCAGGATCATGGGGCCCCAGGACCCGATGTAGTCGATGTAGTCGTTGCCGTCGGCGTCGGTGATGGTGCAGCCCCGGGCGCTGTGGATGAACAGCGGGTCGCTGCCCACCGAACGGCAGGCCCTCACGGGGCTGTTGACGCCCCCCGGGATGACGTCCAGGGCGGCGGCGTACAGTTCCGAAGATCTGTCGTGTTTCATGGCGAGCGTTTCCTTTCCTGGAGAAGCGATGATGCGTTTCGGTCTGATGATCATACTGGCCTACGTGGCCGGTTCGGTGAATTTCTCGATCCTGCTCTTCCGGTTCCTGGGCCTGCAGGACCCCCGCAACCGCTTCAGCGGCAACCCCGGTGCCTCCAACGTCTACCGCCAGGCCGGCCCCCTGTGGGCGGCCGTGGTGCTGCTGCTGGACATGGGGCGCGCTGCGGCCGTCTCGTTGGCCGCCCTCCGCCTGTTGCCGCTCCCGCAGGTGCCCTGGGTCGGCCTGGCGCTCATCGCGGGTAACGCCTATCCCTGTTTTCACGGGCTGCGCGGCGGCAAGGGGGTAGCCAACTACCTGGGATTCGGGGCGGTGCTCTCCCCCTGGGCGGCGCTGGCGGGCATCGCGGCCTGGGGCACCGTGTTCGCCGTGTGGCGCAAGGCCTTCCTGTCTTCCTTCGCGCTGGTGCTGGTCCTGTCCGTCGGCGTACTGATCGCGTGCGGTGGCGGGGCCGTTTTCCTGTCCGGCACCCTGCTGACGGCCGGGTTCATCTTCTGGCGTCACCGGCAAAACGTGCGTGAATTGCTGGCCGAACGCCGCTGAATCAGTTGCGGGAAGGCTCCCGCGAGGGCCGCGAGGACAGCAGCTGGTAACAGCGCAGCAGGCGGTTTCCCAGGGCGCCGGCCAGGCGCTTGAAGAAGATGAGGCCGTTTTCGGGATCCTCGTTGAGGATCCGGGAGACGGCCTCGCTGTTCATGCGCAACAGGGTGGTTTCACCGTTGCAGATGGCCGTGGCCGAGTACTCGCCGCGTTCGATGAGACTGGACCAGCCGAAGGTTTCGCCCACCTGCCGGATGGTGTAGACCGATTCGCCCACGTCGCCGGTGATCAGCTTCACCTGGCCCTGGATGAGAATGTAGAAGTCGGTAGGCGGGGCGCCCTCGTAGAAGAGCACTTCGCCGTCCGGGTGGGATTCCCGCTGCGCCACTGCCATGATCTTGGAAACGAAATTCTGGTTCAGTCCCCAGAACAAATCCGCCTGTTTGATCGCCACCTCGCGGTTCCTCCTGTGCTGGATTGTTTCATGTGGGAAAAACGGATCGACGCCGTGCGAAGCCGCACCGCTTTTTCTAATCTACCCCACAACCCCCCTCGGGCGCAAACACAAATTTACAGGTCCCCGGCGGCGGCCGTCGAGGCCGCTGCCGGGGACTCAGGCGGACGGGTGGCGGCCCCAGTACAGGCAGGCGTTGATCTCGTACCAGGACAGCCCGGCAATCACCGGCCCGTGGGTGCACGGGCTGAGAATGCCGCAGATCACCAGGATGTCGATGACGTCGTGAAGATCCAGGGTCAGCCCGCACTGCCGCGCGACGGCTTGCATCAGCCCGGTTTCGGCCCGGTAGGCGCCGGCGTGCTCCCGGAGGCCCGCCACCAGGGAGGCCAGCGGTCCGGTCTGGGCGGCGGCCGCGGGCAGCGTGGCGGTTTCCTGCGTGAGGACCTCCCGCACGGCCCCCTCGGGGTCCAGGCGGCCCGTTTCCCGGGCGGACGCCAGCAGCGACCGCACCACCCCGGGCATGAAGTAGCGCTCGCCGGGCGCCAGCGACAACACACGGTCTTCCCAGGCGGCGCTGCGGCTGGACCTGACCGGAATCAGCGCCCGCTCCTCGAACGCCGCCAGGAGCGCATCGTCCCGTGCGTCGGGGGGCAGGTCCACGTTTTCGTAGGCCACGGTGTCCGCCGCCAGGGCGGCGTCCAGCAGCCGCGCCAGAATTCCGGCTTCCCGCTCGGCAAAGTGCGCCCGCAGGGCGGCCTGCAGGCGGTTGCGGGCGGCGGGACCGGTGCCCGGCGGCTGTGCGGTGCGGCTCTTCATGTTGTCGTCTCCCCGGGACGCCCGTGCAGCGGGCGGATGCTGGGGTTGAATTCGTAGATGGGGGTGCGCGCTTTTCCCGCGGGGCCCATGGGCGCCAGCTTGGGGCTGATGATGCCGCCGCCCTTGAGGATGGCGATCACGGCGCCGGTGCTGGCCCGGATGCCGTTGCGCACGCAGGCCGCGGCGATCTGGGTGCCGCGCAGCGTGTCATTGACGGCCTCGCGCGCCAGGTCCCGCACCAGTTCGGGCATTTTCCCCCAGTCCGGGGCACCCATGTCGCGGTAGAGGGCGGCGATGGCCCGCGGCGGGTCCCAGCGGCCGGTCCGAAGGGCCTCCGTCACCAGGTAGCGGGCGATGTTGGGCATCTCATAGGTCTGGCCGGGGGCCAGGACCATCATGCGGTCGTCCCACTCGGCGCAGCGCAGGGACGAGCGGGGGATCAGCAGTTTCTCCTCCCAGGCAAACAGGAGCAGGTCCTGGGTGCGTTCGCCGGCACGCCGGGCGATGGCCGCGTAGTCGATCTCGTCGTTTTCCCGGGCGGTCATGAGCACGTCGGCCAGCGCGTCCGCGAAATCCTCGCGGCAGATGGCGCCCAGGGCCCGGCGCAGGTTGTTCGGATCGTTCATCGGTCGCTTCCATGCCATGGGATTCCGTTTGTTTCACCGGGAGGCAAACATAGCACTTTTACCCGTGGCGCAAAACGCTTTTCCGCCGGTGTCGACAACGGATTTTCCGGCGCCTGTCTGGACATTCGGACATCCGGTATTAAATTAGTGGTGTCTCGAGGCGGCAGGGGTTCCCCATTTCCAAGGAAAGCGCCGCCCGTTGCGAAGATCCCCGGCCGGCCGGGCGCTGGACGCCTCGCAGGGCTGGTTTGTATACTGGCTGTCCCGACATACAGAACATCAGAGGAGTGAGGAATGAAAAAACTTGGAAACCTTCTGGCCGTGCTGCTGATCCTGGCCTTGATCCCGGCCTGCGCCACCACCAGCACCACCGCCCAAAAGGCGCCCGCCGTCACGGCCCTGGAGCGCATCGTGCAGAAGGGTGAACTGACCGTGGGAACCGCCGCCAGCATGCCGCCGTACAACATGACCACCAAGGACGGCAAGGTGATCGGTTATGAAATCGACATGGCCAACATGATGGCCAACGCCATGGGGGTCAAGCTCAATATCAAGACCATGGATTTCGGCAAGCTGCTGCCCGCCCTGGAAGCCGGTCAGATTGACATGGCCATCAGCAGCATCACCATCACCGGCAAGCGCAACCTGAAGGTCGCTTTCGTGGGGCCGTACGCCGTCACCGGCAAGGGGCTGCTGACCAGGGAAAAACGCATCGCCGAGGTCAAGGACCCCGCGCAGATCAACAATCCCAACACCACCCTGGTGGCCCTGAAGGGCTCCACCAGCGCCCTGTTCGTCCAGAAGCTGATTCCCAAGGCCAGGCTGGTGACCGTCGACGATTACCAGGAGGCCGTGAACATGGTCATCGAGGACAAGGCCAACGCCATGATCGCCGACTACGCGGCCTGCCTGGTGTCCGTGCTGCAGTACAAGGATGCCGGACTGGTGGCTGCCGTGGCGCCGCTGACCCGCGAGCCGCTGGGCATCGCGCTGCCGCCCAACGATTCCCAGATCGTCAACTGGACCCAGAACTTTCTCCACACCCTGGAGGGCACCGGGCAGCTGCGTGCCCTGAAAAAGCGCTGGATCGAAGACAGTTCCTGGATCGACAACCTGAAGCAGTAGCGCTGCACCCGGCTTGCGGACAAGCCGGGCGGACGCGAAGCGGAGACCGGAGCCGCTGTAACCTTTTGCCGAGCCGGGGCTCTAAGATAAGCAAAAGAATTTTCCGCGACGGGGACGGCGTCCGACGAGGGCGCCTTCTTCGCGGACCAGGATTTTTCACAAGGAGGTGTTTTTCATGAACATCGATCGTGCCGTGGTCGCCTTTGCGGGGGCCGTCGTTCTCATCACCGTTTTGCTGTCGGTTTTTCACAGTCCCTACTGGCTGTGGTTTACGGGATTCGTAGGCGCCAATCTGCTGCAGTCGGCTTTCACCGGGTTCTGTCCCCTGGCCAAGATTCTGAGCGCCATGGGCCTGAAGCCGGGAGCCGCCTTCAAATAAATCGTTCACCGGACGACGCGCCGGTATATCGCTGCACGGGAGGAGTCAAAGCAATGCCCATCTATGAATACAGCTGCGAAGAGTGCGGCAACACATTCGAAAAACTGGTTTTCGCGGGGGACAAGGAAAAAATCACCTGCCCCTGCTGCAAGAGCGACAAGGTCAAAAAGATGGTCAGCAGCGTGAGCTTCATGGGCGGCTCGGGCATCGGCAAGTGCGCCAGCGGAGCGCCCTCCGGCTTCTCATGAGCCGGGTAAGGTTCGACAGGTCGTCGAACACACCCGCACCCATCGACCATCGATTTGACCCGGACGGGGCCGTCGACCTGCGGCCCCGGGTCCGGGCGCAGCGTGGAGTCCCCCGCGGGAGGCGATTCCCATGCAGAAGGTTCTGATCACCATAGGTTTGGTGCTGGTCGTCGCCGGACTCCTGTGGCCCTTCCTGTCCAGGTTGCCACTGGGACGGCTGCCCGGGGACATTGTCATCGATCGCCCGGGTCTCAAGATTTTCATCCCCATCACCACCATGATCCTGGTCAGCGGGGTCGTTTCGCTGATCCTCTGGATCCTGCGCCGCTGAACCGCTCTCCGGTGCACGCCGCCTGCCCGATGGTTCTTGACTTGCCCCCCGAATGACCCTATAAATCAGCTCACTTTTCCGCTGCCTGGAAACCGCCGGGCGCCACCGGGAAACGGATCGAAAAAACCGCTGTGATCCCCGGCGTTTCTGTGGTAGATTCAACCCTTTGAGGTGCAGGTCGGGAGGCGATTTCACCCGTGATTAAAGAGCAAATCGAAAAAATGGTGCACCAGGCGCTGGACGAGGCCTGCCGGTCCGGCCAGCTGCCGTCTTCCGACGTTCCCGCCTTCGTGGTGGAGGAGCCGAGGGCCGAGGCCCACGGCGATTTTTCGACCAACGCCGCCATGGTCATGGCTTCCAGCCAGAAGATGGCGCCGCGCAAAATCGCCGAGATTCTGGCCGGGCACCTGCGCCAGCGGCAGTCGGAGGTCGAACGTGTGGAGATCGCCGGGCCCGGCTTCATCAACTTCTTTCTGCGTCCAGAGGCCTGGCACCCCGTTGTGCAGCGCATCGCCGAACGGGGCGACGCCTTCGGATCCTGCAACGTGGGCCGCGGTCGCCGGGTGCAGGTCGAATTCGTCAGTTCCAATCCCACCGGCCCGCTGCACGTGGGGCACGGCCGCGGCGCCGCCGTCGGTGATGCCGTGGCCGCCATCCTGGCGGCCTGCGGCTACGATGTCCAGCGTGAGTATTACATCAACGATTCGGGCCGCCAGATCCAGACCCTGGGACTGTCGGTCTACCTGCGGTTGCTGGAACATTTCGGCCGTGAGGTGGACTTTCCGGAGACCTGCTACCAGGGCGACTACATCCGCGCGCTGGCCGCCGAGGTCGCCGTCGCCGAAGGGGAGGACATCCTGCAGTGGCCCGAGGAGAAAGCCGTTTCACACTGCGCCCGCTACGCCTGCGAAAAGATCCTGGCGGGCATCCGGCACGACCTGGCCGACTTCGGCGTTACTTTCGACTGTTGGTTCAGCGAACAGAGCCTCTACGACAGCGGGCAGGTGGACGAGGCCATCGCCTTTTTCCGGGAAAAAGGGCTGATCTACGAAAAGGACGGGGCCCTGTGGTTCAAGACCAGCGAATTCGGCGATGAAAAGGATCGCGTGGTGGTGCGCAGCAACGGGCAGACCACCTATTTCGCCTCGGACATCGCCTATCACCGCGAGAAGTTCCAGCGCGGCTTCGACCGCGTCATCGACGTGTGGGGCGCCGACCACCACGGTTACATTGCCCGCATGGCCGCCGCCATTGAGGCGGGCGGTATCGCGCGGGAGCGCTTCGGGGTGATCCTGGTGCAGCTGGTCAACCTGCTGCGCGGCGGAGAGCCGGTGGCCATGTCCACGCGCGCCGGCCGCTTTGACACCCTGGCGGCGGTGATCCGCGAGGTGGGCCGGGATGCCGCCCGCTTCATTTTCCTGTCGCGGCACCACGAGAGCGCCCTGGATTTCGACCTGGAGGTGGCCCGGCAGAAAACCAACGACAACCCGGTGTTCTACGTGCAGTACGTGCACGCCCGCATCTCCAGCATCCTGCGCAAGGGGCGCGAGCAGGGCATGACGGGCGTGGCCTGGGACGCCGAGGCCGTCGGCCTGCTGACCGCGCCGGAGGAGATGTCGCTCATCAAGGCCATGGACCGTTTCCCGGAGACCGTGGCCGCCGCCGCCGAGATGCTGGAGCCGCACCGCGTGACTTACTATCTCATGGACCTGGCGTCGCTTTTTCACGCATACTACAACAAGCACCGGGTGCTCACCGACGACACGCGGCTGTCGCGGGGCCGGCTGTGCCTGGTGCTGGCGGTGCGGCAGGTGATCCGCAACGGGTTGACCCTGCTGGGCGTGTCGGCGCCCGAGAAGATGTGATCTCCCGGGGCGGCATTCATGACCACCAAGAAGCCAGCTTCAGGCAGCAAGGCCAGAAAGCGCTCCGGTTCCGGCGCAGCGGCACCCCAGGGCGCGCCGAAGCGCGGATGGCTGCGCGTGGCGGGCATCCTCCTGCTGGCGGTGTGGATGTTCGTGCTGGGCGTGCTGGTGGGCCGGGGGACCGCGCCGGTACGCTTCGATATCCAGAAGCTCCAGAAGGAGCTGGCGGCCCTGAAGGCCGAGGCGCTCAAGCGCGAGGCGTCAACGCCGCGATCGCTTGCCGGGGACACGTCCGCACCGGGGGGCATCGACCCCGCCGACCTGGATTTCTACGAGGATCTGCGGGCCTCGCGCAGCAGGCTGAACTACAAGCCGCCGCCCGTCCAAAAGACGCCGCACAAGAGCACCGCGCCGGTGGCGGCGCCGGTCCGGAAGCCGTCTTCCGGCAAAACCGCCGGACGGAAGGCCGCCCCCGAGAAAGCGGTTCGGCACACCCCCAAGACCGCCGCCGTCAAGAAGCCGGCCGCCGCACACAAGGTCGCCAGGGCAGCGCCGTCGGCCGCGAAAGCATCGCCGCCCCGGCGGCAGCTGACCATCCAGGTGGCTTCGGTGAAAAACCGGCAGGTGGCTGAGCGCATGGTGCGGGATCTGAAGAAAAAGGGGTATCCCGCCTACACGCGCATCGGCAAGGTGCCGGGCAAGGGCATCTGGTACCGCGTGCGGGTGGGACGCTTCGGTTCCCGGCAGGCCGCCGCCGGCGTGCAGGCGCGCCTGCGCCGGGACAAGTGGAAAGCGGTGATCGTGTCGCGGTGAAGCGCGAACGGCCGGGTTTCGACATCGGCCCGCCCGCACGGGGCCAAGGGGAGGCTCGACTTCAAAACAGAACCGTGCGGACCCGGGGTTTGCGCCCGGGGAAAAACAGTGAAAACGGCGTCCCGGCAACGGCCGGTTTTCCGGAGTCGACCGGCCGGATCGAGGCGCCGGCACCCGGAGGGGAAAAGAAACATGGCCACCAAAATCACCCGTGAGGAAATACGGCACGTGGCCGACCTGGCCCGGCTCGAACTGGACGACGAGGCGGTGGAGACCTTCGTGGGACAGATCGGAAGGATCCTCGAATACGTCGCCACCCTGGAACGCGTGAACACCGACGGAGTGGCGCCCATGAGCCACGCCATTTCCCTCAACAACGCTTTTCGGGACGACGAGCCGGGCGATCACCTGGACAATGACGAGGCCCTGGCCAACGCACCTGAAAAAGATGATCGCAGTTTCCTGGTCCCCAGGGTCGTGGGGTAGAGGGAGTCCGTCATGCAGCCTTACCAGCTCACCATCGCCGAAGCTTCCGACCTGCTGCAGGCCCGTGAACTGTCGGCCGAGGAATTGACCCGCAGCGTGCTGGGGCGCATCGAGGCCCTGGACGGTGAAATCGGCGCTTACATTTCGGTGGCCGCGGACCAGGCGCTGGCCGCGGCCCGCCGGGCCGACGAGGCCCTTTCCAGCGGCGGGGCCGGTCCCCTGACGGGCATTCCGTTGGCCGTCAAGGACCTGATCTGCACCCGCGGCGTGGCCACCACCTGCGCCTCGCGCATCCTGGAAAATTTCGTCCCGCCTTACGACGCCGCCGTGATCGAAAAGCTCCGGCAGGCCGGTGCCGTGGTGGTGGGCAAGGCCAACATGGACGAGTTCGCCATGGGGTCGACCACCGAGAATTCCGGCCTGCAGCCGACCCGCAACCCCTGGAACGCGGGGCACGTACCGGGGGGCTCCAGCGGCGGCTCGGCGGCCGCCGTGGCGGCCGACATGTGCCTGGGTGCCCTGGGTTCGGACACCGGCGGGTCCATCCGGCAGCCGGCCTCGCACTGCGGCGTGGTGGGGCTCAAACCCACTTACGGCCGGGTGTCGCGCTACGGCCTGGTGGCCTTCGCTTCCTCGCTGGACCAGATCGGTCCGCTGGCCAAGAGCACCCGCGACTGCGCCCGCCTGCTGGGCGCCATCAGCGGCCACGACCGGCGCGATTCCACCTCGGTACCCGAGCCGGTGCCGGACTACGAGACCGCGCTGGACCGGAATCCCGGAGACCTGACGGTGGGTATCCCGGTCGAGTTTTCGCTCAACGATGGCTTGGACCCAGAGGTGTCGGCCGCCGTGCAGGCCGCCGTGGCGACCATCGAATCCCTGGGCTTCCGCTGCCGGGAGGTCCGCCTGCCGCACGCGCAATACGCCGTGGCCGCCTACTACGTGATCGCCCCCTCGGAGGCCAGTTCCAACCTGGCCCGCTACGACGGCGTCAAGTACGGCTTCCGGGACGACGGCGGCGGGGACCTGCTGGAAATGTACCGCCGCACGCGCTCGCGGGGGTTTGGAGCCGAGGTGCAGCGGCGCATCATCATCGGCACCTACTGCCTGTCGGCCGGGTACTACGACGCCTATTACCGCAAGGCTTCCCAGGTGCGGGCGCTGATCCGCGAGGACTACACGCGGGCCTTCGAATCGTGCGACGTGATCCTGTCGCCCGTGGCGCCGACCCCGGCACCGGCTTTCGGGGAGATCGTCGACGATCCCCTGACCATGTATCTGTCCGACATTTTCACGCTGTCGGCCAACCTGGCGGGTATTCCCGCACTGTCCGTGCCCTGCGGCTTTTCCGGTGCCGGGCTGCCCATCGGGCTGCAGCTCAGCGCGCCCCATTTCGGCGAACAGGTGCTGCTGCAGGTGGCCCACCGCTACGAGCAGGCGGCCGGCCTGCAGGGCCGGAAGCCGCCCCTGGCCGGGTAGGCCCCCACCCGAAAAGCCGGGTGGCCGCCGTGCGCGATAAGCGGCCGCCTCGATGGCCCCGCGGCCCGGTGGGTCTCTTCTCTTTTTCGGGCGCGGCGTGGCCGGCGGAGGGAATCCGGGCAACGGCGGCGACGGCACGACGCCCTCTTCGGGCGGAAACGCAGCGACGAAACGCCGACAAGGAGGCCCCATGAGCAACATCCAGCCCCAGGGAGAGGAAGTCCGCAAGGCGGTGAAGTGGGTCGCGGAACAGCTGGAATACCAGCCGCAGAAAACGCTCGCCACGATTCTGGAACAGGCCGGACTGCGCTTTGACCTGTCCCCGCTGGAGATGGAGTTCCTGCAGCGTTTCTACAAGGAAGGCACAAAGGGGCTAAAGCAGAAGGGCACAGAGGGGAAATCCGCGCAATAATCGCGGTTTCCTTCGGGCAGCGGGTTGCCGAAAGAGTGCCTGGCGTGTTTCGGGGGAACGACATCGTTCATCCGGTCGGCGCCCGGACGGACGTCGGGGCGAGGGCGACGCACGATGGGCGCGGGGTTGCCGAAATGCCGCGTTTTCTCGCTTCACAGGAGCGCTTGAATGGGCAGGATCAGAATACTCCCCGAAGTGGTGTCCAACAAGATTGCCGCCGGCGAGGTGGTCGAACGACCGGCCTCGGTGGTCAAGGAACTGGTGGAAAACGCCCTGGACGCCGGCAGCGACCGCATCCGCATCGAGGTGGAAAAGGGCGGCCGCAGTCTCATCCGGGTGGCCGACAACGGCTGCGGCATGAGTCGCGACGACGCGCTGCTGTCCCTGGAGCGATACGCCACCAGCAAGATCGCCGGCGACGGGGACCTGTTCGCCATCCGTACCCTGGGCTTTCGCGGCGAGGCGCTGCCCAGCATCGCCTCGGTGTCGCAGTTCACCCTGTTGACCCGCGAAGCCGAGGCCGCCGTGGGCACCCGCATCCAGGTGGACGGCGGCACCCTGCGCGACGTGCGCGACACCGGCGCCCCGGCCGGCACCATGATCAGCGTGCGCCGGCTGTTTTTCAACACGCCGGCCCGCCGCAAGTTCCTCAAAACCGTCAACACCGAGATGGGGCACATCGCCGACACCGTCGGCCGCATGGCCCTGGCCCGCCCCCGCGTGCGCTTCACCCTGGTGCACAACGGCCGCACCGTCAAGGACTGGCCGGCGGCCGATGACGGCGCCCGCCGGGTGGCCGCCGTGCTGGGAGGCGACGTGCGGCCGCACCTGGTGCCCGTCGCCGGGCGCGCCGCCTCGGCATCCCTCACCGGCTGGATCTGCACCTCGCGGGTCAGCCGGGCCACCTCCCGCGGGATATTCGTGTTCGTCAACGGGCGCTTCGTTTACGACCGCAGCGTGCAGCACGCCCTGGCCGAAGGATTCCGGGGGCGCCTGATGAAGGGACAGTTCCCCGTGGCCGTCCTTTTTATAGAGGTGCCCTTCGACCAGGTGGACGTCAACGTGCACCCGGCCAAGCACCAGGTGCGCTTCGCCCGCCAGCGCGACATCCACGAGCTGGTGGCGCGCGCGGTGACCGATGCCCTCACCCGGGCGGAGAGGCCGCGCTTCGTTTCCCCCTCGGCGTCTTCCCCGCCGCCCGCGGGCGCGCCGCGCGTGGCGGATCCGGAACCGGTCTACGGCCGGGACGGCGGGGAGGGCGGCGCGCGTGAAACGCAACGGCGGCAGCCGCCGGACGGCCTGGAGCCGCCGCAACGCGGCTTTGGACAGCCGCCCGGTGAGGCGGACCCCCAGCCGGCCCCGGTCCGGATCCCGACACAGGCCGCGGCCTCCGGGCCCGCCGGGCAGGCGGACCTGTGGCCCCGCGGCTTTTTTTCGGAGCTGCACGTCATCGGCCAGTTCCAGGATACCTATATCCTGTGTGAGGCCCCCGGCCAACTGGTGCTCATCGACCAGCACGCCGCCCACGAGCGCATCTACTACGAAGACCTGCGGGGTCGCGCCGGCCGCGGCAGGCCCGCCGCCCAGCTGCTGGCACTGCCCGAAAAGGTCGAGCTGGACCACACCGAGGCCGCCCTGCTGCAGCCGCTGCTGCCCGAGCTGTCCCGCGCCGGGCTGGACATCGAACCTTTCGGCGGCACGACCTTCGTTATTCGCGCCGTCCCCCAGCCCCTGGCCGGCGTCGACCTGGCTCCCGTGTTGCGCGAGATGGCGGAAAAGATGGCCGCCGAGGGAGCGGTGCCCGAACCCGCCAGCCTGGTGGACGACTGCCTCAAGGTCATGGCCTGCCACGGCGCCATCCGCGCCAACCAGCGGCTGGCCCCGGCCCAGATTGAGGCCCTGCTGCGGCGCCTGGATCGCTGCCGCGACCCGGCGCATTGCCCCCACGGGCGGCCCACCTATATCAGCCGGCCGCTCAGGGAGATCGAAAAGGCTTTCGGACGCCTGAAAAAGTTATAGCAAAGCTTTAAAAAACCCTTGACAACCCGAACAGGGCTCATTAAAGTGCAACCGCATTGTCCCGTTGTGGGGGAAAGTTGCGCCCCGGCGGGGATGACGCCCAATAGGAAGGGAGGTGAAGAGGCTCGTTTTTCGTTGTTTGGCAGTACAGAATTATCAGGTGAAGTAAAATTTTCAGGTGATTATCAGGTGAGGTGTTAACCCCAAAACAAAAGAGGAAAGTGAAGATGAAAAAATTATTTGTGATCTTTGCGGCGCTGGCCCTGGTCCTTTCCGCCATACCGGCCATGTCGGCTGACTGGAATTTTTATGGCAGTGCTCGTATGGCGACTTGGTATCAGGATGGAAAAGCTCCGGCCCTGTACAATGGCCATGACAACGGCAATCTGGATGAAAGCGATTCCGAGTTGACATGGACGCTGCAGGGCAACTCCCGTATTGGCGCCAAGGTGAAACACGGTACGGTGAGCGGCTATTTTGAATATGGCACCGGTGTCAACCTGAGAAAGCTCTATGCTACCTGGAAGCCCGAGAACGCCAGCTGGAGCCTGCTGGTCGGCCAGACTTACACCCCGGTCAACATCTTCTACTCCGGCCAGGTTTACGGAGTGGACGAGGGTATGCTCTCCACCGGTCAGGCATACAACGGCCGTCATGGCATGATTCAGTTCGCTATCGACGGTTTTAAAATTGCGCTCGTCAATATCACCAAAGCCAGCAATCTGGGAACAAATTTCCGTTCGGATCCCAACAGCCCGGATCTGGATGCCCCCGGTGACGTGGATGTGTACCTGCCGAAAATTGAAGCTGCTTATCATTACGGCGCCGACCAGTTTTTCTTTGACGTTGTCGGTGGTTACCAGACCTGGACCGTTGAAAACCCCAATGGCTTCGGCACGGACTTCACCGTTGATTCCTGGGTATTCGGCGGTGGCGGTGGTGTGAACTTCGGCCCGGCTTACGTCAAGGGCGCCGCTTACTATGGACAGAATATCGGCAATTACGGAATCTGGACCAATGCAAGCGGGTACTTCGGTGGCGTTACCCTGAAAGACAACTCTTACACCGGTCTCGTCACCACCGATGCGGCCAGTGCCATTGTTACGTACAACCAGGACGCTGCGGGCGGACTGAGCTACGACACCGAAGACACCAATTCGCT
>Ga0256914_1002309_pt1 | contig 16129 bp, 15 predicted proteins | sample HulkmetaG_FD_191571 | JGI IMG/M metagenome (GOLD analysis project Ga0256914, IMG submission 191571) | Hydrothermal chimney microbial communities from Main Endeavour vent field at the Juan de Fuca Ridge, Pacific Ocean - Hulk | ecosystem: Environmental > Aquatic > Marine > Hydrothermal vents ... | reverse complement strand
GTCACGCATACACATCGGAACATGGCCGCAAGCGAGGCAGTTGGGGGTGTCAACCCCATTGCAAGACGTCCAAATACTGATTCACAACTGCGGAAAGCGCAAAGCGCGCCAAAACGGGCTTGGGAGTTGGCGCCCCGTTTTGGTCTGTCTTGCTTGCCAAAGCAGTGTTGAGCGCTGCTGCCAGAGCTTCCACATCCCCGACGGGCACCAATTGGCCCCAGCGTCCCTCTTCCAAAATCTCCCTTGGCCCACTGGGGCAATCGGTCGCCACGACGGGCGTTCCCAATGCCAATGCTTCAATGAGCACGGTCGGCAACCCTTCCCACCTCGAGGACAGGACAAAGACGGTCGCCCGCCGCATGTATTTGTAGGGATTGGACACAAAGCCAGGCAACGCGACGTCCTCTTCCAACTGTAATTGGCGCGCCAACGCTTCGAGTTTGGGGCGGTCTTCGCCTTCGCCCAAAATCATCAACCGCGCAGGATACTTTTCACGCACCAAAGCAAACGCTCGCAGGAGCGTGGCAAAATCTTTCTGCTCTGTTAGGCGCCCAACGCCCAAAATCACGGGCTTGCGCTCGTTTTGAAACCAGGGGTGTTCTACCGGCTCTTTAGCTTTCGCAAACAGCGCTGGCGTAATCACAGGGTTGTAAATCACCCTCACTTTTTCTCTGGGCAAGCCCGTTTGCGCAATTAAATCCTGCGCTACTCCCTCGGAAACCGCGATAATTGCGTCCGCCGCAGGATAAAACTGCTTTGCCAACCACGGAATCAGCTTCGCCCTCATTCCGGGGGTGCCTTCTGTTGAAATGCTCAACGTGTTGTGTTCAGAGACCACCAAACGCGTTTTAACTCTGGCGACGGCCCTGGCCCAAAGCGCCACAAGATTCGCGTGGCTCAAAGCCGACAACATCACGCGAGGCTGCTCACGGCGCAAATAGCGAATGAGCCCCGGCAGGCTCCAAAGCACCCGGGAGGCCTTGAGATTCACAATTCGAACCTCTGGAGGCACCTCTGAAAGATAGGCCCCCTCTGCCTTGGCCAACACCAAATCAACGTGGAACCCTCGCTTGACAAAACCTTGTGCCAAATTGAGCATCACCCGTTCTGCACCGCCGCCACGCAGCGAAGGCAAAAAAAGGGCGATGCCCTCGCGCCGGCCTTCTCGCGTCGTCATATTTTCAACCACTCAGAAAAATCCCGCTCCAACAAACGAGAAAGCAAAGCGACATCCTCGCGAAAATACGCAGCGAGCTCGGCGCGCAGCTCGGGCGGCATCGGCGGGCGAGGACGGCGACGGATATCCATCCTGCTAATTCGGGTGAGCAGCCCCGTGCCCTTGACTTTGGGAATGCCCAACCATTGCTTGACCATGACAGACGCCTCGCCTGTGATTAAAATCGCCCGTTGAAGCCCTGGCAAACGGCGCTCTTTCGCACTGTTATACACAGGAAACGCCATCCGGCCATCATCCACAAGCCCCAAAAACCTGAGCACCCGCAGATATTCACGGCGGGGGTTCTCCCTAATGTCGTCAAGCACTAACACCAATACTCGTTCACGCGGCACGATGGTGAAAAGACGCTGTAATTGCTCGCCCAAACGACAAACCGATTTATAGTCCAACCGACGCGGCTCGCGACACCAGCGCGTCACCTCCCGCCCTTGGGCCCTTTCTTCGGAAAGAGCCCAAGCCTTGGCAAAATCCCGAATGTGTTCGTTCCCCAACACGAGCTGTTCCTCGTGAAAGGCATAAGCCATATCTATTGGGTTCCGTACCATGACAATATAGCGGGCTTCTTCAATCGTGCTCTCAATTTTGGGAACGGCAACCTTGGAAAACAAGTAAGAAGTTGAAGCTTCCCCGATGGCTTGGTGTTGCTCTGTCACCCCTTCAAACAACATCTCATATTCTTGCCAGGTCAGTTTGTGCTTTCCCAAATCGGCACTAAAAAAATTAGGTTCTTTAACCGGGGACATATAAACATTAGGATGTTGAGCAAGCCAAGTCGCCAGAGACGTTGTGCCGCACTTCGGCGCGCCAATGATGAAGAAATTGGGCTTGGTCAAGTGATCCTCCTTGTGGGGAAACACCCCAAAAAGGTTGAGCATACGCCTAACCGCTTGTAAACAATCCAGGACAACCAGGCATTCCAAACGGTCATGCTCAGGGCACTCGCCAATGCGGCCCCATTGACACCCAAGATAGGGATAAGTGTAGCATTAAATATCACATTGAGTAAGGCTGCAAGCCCCATACCTTTTGCGGTGTCTTGTTCATGGGCTGTCATATTGAGCAACAACATTACAGGGCCCATACCCACATTCGCCAGCTGCCCCACACTCAACACAGCCAACGTGGTGCTCGCGCGCGCGAACTCAGGCCCAAAAATCAAAAGCACCCAACGTCCAAAAAAAATCAGCCCGCCAGCCACAGGCAAGGCCCCGAGCAACGCCATCCGGGCACCTCTCGTGACCAAACGCTGAAGGCGTGCTCGCTCTCCTGCAGCATAAAGGCGGGCAATGGCCGGCGCCAAAGGCATATTCACAGCCAACAAACTGAAACTAATAAACGAGGCCCCCCGCAGTGCAACGTCATAAATCCCCACCGCCTCGGGCCCTAACATGTTCCCCAACATGACCGCTGCAACCCGCCGATTGGCCATCCCTGCCACACTGGCAAGAAACAGCGGGAAAGCGCTTCTCAGCCATTCCTCTGGGGAATACATCGGAGGCACAGCCCTGGCAGCCTTGGGCAAAGATCTCCATAAAAGAAAAAAACTCAACGCAACAGCAAACAATGCAGCCCCAAACCATGCCCCAACCGCCACCACACCCCCGAGCGCCCCCAAACGATAAAGCACCAACGCAAAAAGCAAAAAAAGTACAGGCAAAACCACCATTTGAGGCACTTGAGCCTCGACCACGTGCCCCAACCCCTGAAGCGCCCCCCGCCGCAACAGAAGAAAAGCCAACAACGGGACCAACATCGCAGCAATCCACAGCGCCAGCCTCACTTCCGGCTCAAACCTCCCCCGCAGCAACCAAACGACCAAAGCAAACCCCAAAGCAATGGCCAAAGAGGTCAAACTCACAAAGCGATCTGACCACTGCAAAATACCTCTAAGCAACGCCCAATTTCTGAGGGTGTAATAACGCGCGACTTGCCGAATGAGTAAAACATTGAAGCCCATCACAGGCCAAACAGCCAGCAACAAGGCCCAAGAAATCGCGTAAGCATAGACCCCATACTCCTTTGCCCCCAAAGCCCTCGCCAGAAAAAGGCTGGTGCCAAACCCCAACGCCATACTGGCAACTTTGAGAAAAAGGGTTCCAATGGCCCCACGAATCATTTGGGCTTTGAGGGTATCTTGCCCCCTTTGGTTCAACAAAGGCGCTAAAAGCATTTTGCCGAGAGGGTCCATAATCCATGTACCTCACACTTCCGCAGGGAAAAACCACGCCGACCAGAATCATTCATAACCGAATTTCTTGAGATAATCTGCCAACACTGCATTCAAATCGCGCTGCTGCTGAAGTGTAAGTTCCTGGGTATATTTAGCGTTCATATTTTCGAGACGATACTTTCTCAACCGCGCCTCAAAATCCGCGCGCCATTCAAGTTCGCCAAACGCCGCCACTTTTCTGAAAACCGCAATGGGGTCAACACACAAAGCCTCATAGCGCACCTCCAGCACTCGCTCAGCGCCCACACGCTCAATGGCCGCCTCGGCTGCATCCATCAGAAGTTTCCATTGCAGCGCAGCCAACACAATGAACGAACGGCCATAACGCTCCCACACTTCCCGATAATGGGATGGAAGAGGGCCCCAACGCCACTTTTGAGGCCCTCCCCACCCCTGCCAAAAATCCACATTGAGAAACGAATTCGCAACAGCCCGCCCATCGCGTACCACATGGATGAACTTCGCATCCTCAAACACCTCAGCCAAAAAACCAAGCCTCGGCCATCCCGTAATCTTCAACAACAAACGATGACGTCGCGGCGTCAACATCTCCGACATGGCTTGGCGCAAGTCCCTTTTCATCTTGGCGGTTACATCCTCGGCCACCAAATCTCTACAGGGCGAACGAAAACCCTTCGCATAAAAAGCCCAAAACCCATACGCCTCACTCGGATGAATCTGCGTTCTCAGGAAATTCCCCACCACCGGCAAATCCAAAGCCCGCATCAGATAACGATTGAGGAAAGGCTTGTCAGGATACCGCTCACACAACGAACTCAACCAGGCCACATGGGGATGTTCGGAAAGCATTTGGTAAAAAATTGTCGTACCGCTGCGTCCAGTGCCAAAGATAATCAACGGCTTGGTGACCAACATATCGCATCACTCCCGGGGCAAGATACCACCCCTCATTAGCCAGGGTCGTGTGCAAAGGCGCCCTGGCCCATCTCAGGCATTATACCTTACCGCGCCGCCCCCCAGCCCCTGCAAGCCCCCTTCCCCGAGAGCCGCGGCAATCTGGACAAACCACGCCCGCTTCGTTATAATCGAGACAACAAAACGCATTGCTCAAAACCCAGCACGGGGTCCCTCGTCGTTCGACCCGTTCAGAGAGCCGCCGGGCGCTGCGAGGCGGTCGGGAAGGGCGGCGAAATCCCCCCCGTCAGGTGCGGCGTTGCCGCGCCTGGGCGTCCCCGCAGGGGCGAGGCTCCGGCCTTCGAGCCGACCACGCCGTAAGGGGCACCGGGTTGCGCCCGTTATCGCGCCCAGAGGCAGCCGGTTCCGGCTGCGAAAGCAGGTGGCACCACGAGCGCCCCCCTCGTCCTGCACGCGGGGGGCGCTTTGCCATTTTCCAAGGAGGTTCGACCATGCTGGATATTCGCCTGTTCCGCGAAAACCCCGATCTCGTCCGCGAAGCCCTGCGCAAACGCCAAATGCGCCCCCAAATTGTGGACAAAGTGTTGGAACTGGACGCCCAACGCCGCGAAATCATCCAAAAAAGCGAGGCCCTCAAGGCTGAACGCAATCGGGTCTCTAAGGAAATCGGCCGCACAAAAGACCCAGCCGAGCGAGAAGCCAAAATCGAAGCCATGCGAAAGGTGCGCGAACAAATCGCCGCCCTGGATGAGCAACGCCGCGCCATTGACGAAGCCCTCCACAACCTCCTGGCCACCATCCCCAACATCCCCGACGAGCGGGTGCCCGAAGGCCGTGACGAAAGCGAAAACCTCGTCTTGCGCCAAATGGGCGAGGTGCCCCAATTCGACTTCAAGCCCTTACCCCATTGGGAACTCGGCCCTCGCCTGGGCATCATGGACTTCGAACGCGGGGTCAAACTGAGCGGCAGCCGCTTTTACATCCTGCGCGGAGCAGGCGCCCGGCTGGAACGCGCCCTCATCGCGTGGATGCTCGACCTGCATCGCGCCCAAGGCTATACCGAAATCTACCCCCCTTTCATGGTCAAAGAACAAGTGGTGTTTGCCTCAGGGCAATTGCCCAAATTCCGTGACAACCTCTACCACGACGCCGAAGAGGATTTCTGGTGGGTGCCAACTGCAGAAGTGCCGCTGACCGGTATGCACATGGACGAAATTTTAGAAGCCGACACCCTCCCGCGTTACTATACTGCTTACACCCCTTGCTTTCGCCGCGAAAAAATGAGCGCCGGGCGAGACGTGCGCGGCATCAAGCGCGGCCATCAATTTGACAAAGTTGAAATGTACATTTACACTTTGCCTGAAGACTCGGACCGCGCGCTGGAAAAAATGCTGGCCGACGCCGAACAAACATTGGCCGAATTAGGGCTCACCTATCGGGTCGTGCAACTCTGCACAGGCGATCTCGGTTTCGCAGCCCGAATGACCTACGACCTGGAAGTCTGGGCCCCCGGCAGCGGCGAATGGCTGGAAGTTTCCTCCGTCTCCAACGTCGGCGATTTCCAAGCCCGGCGGGCCAACATCCGTTACCGCCCAGCCGAAGGCGGCAAGCCCCGCTTCCTCCATACCCTCAACGGCTCGGGGCTGGGCCTCCCTCGCACCATGATCGCCGTGTTGGAAAACTACCAGCAAGCCGATGGCAGCGTCGTGATTCCCGAAGTGTTGCGCCCTTACATGGGCGGCCTGGAAGTCATCACCCCGGAAGAAATCTAAACGGCCATGCTTCCCGACCTGCAAATAGGGCAAAAAGTTCGCCTGCGCAAACCGCACGCTTGCGGCGGTTATGACTGGGTGGTTGTCCGCTTAGGGGCTGACATCGGGTTAGAATGCCTCACGTGTGGGCGCCGCATCCTCCTGCCGCGGCGCAAACTCGCCCGGCGGCTCAAAGCCGTCCTTCCTACGGACGATGACGCCACACAGCGCACCAGCCCCGCTTAGAGAGAACGCCATGCAGAAACAACCACACCCACTGCTCAACCTTTCGATCCTCGCGCTGTTGACGCTGGGGGTGTTAGGGCTGGCCGCGTGCAACCTCCCCCAGGCCTCACCTACGCCATTGGCCTTCCCCACCCCCAAAGTCACCCTCCTTCCGACCACCCAAGTGCAGCCCACACCAGCCCCCTCACTGCTGCCTTCCCCCCAAAGCCCGCCACCCCCCACCCCAACCCCACCCGCGCTCACCCCCACCCCCAGCCCGGCCACCCGCCCTTGCAACATGGCCGCGCCAGGCGACCCCATTGACCTGACCATCCCCGACGGCACCGTGCTCAAACCCGGCGAAACGTTCACCAAAGTCTGGCGCTTAATCAACGTCGGCACCTGCACATGGACCAGCCAATACGCGCTGGTGTGGTTCTCTGGACCCCACTTAGGCGCGCCGCAGGTCGTGCCCCTCTCGGGCGACGTGCCGCCTGGCCACGCGGTGGACCTGGCCGTGGATATGGTCGCGCCCACCAAACCGGGCACCTACCAAAGTTACTGGAAACTCCGCGACCCCTCGGGGGTTCTCTTTGGCATCGGGCCAGGCGCGGGAGCGCCCTTCTGGGTCAAAATCGTAGTTGCCCCCGCAAACACCGCAACCCCCACCGCGCCGCCCACCAATGCGCCCAGCGCGACCCCTACCCCCCAGGCCCAATACACCGCCACAGTGACCCTGGCCCTCAACGACCATCTGGAAGTAGACGGGCCAACCAACACCGCGCCCGACGCGCAATATCTCGCGACCGACAACGCCCATGTGCTGCGGCCCGAAAATGCGGCCACGTGGGGCATCTATGGCAGCACCCAACCCACCCTGGCCGATTGCCAAACCAGCCCCAAAAGCACCGCCGACATTCCCATTGACAGTTTAGCCTTGGGGACATACCTATGCTATCAAAGCAGCGACGGCTTATTTGGCTATGCGAAGTTCGCCGCCCTGGATGACACCACATGGCAAATCACCCTCGACATCCTGACCTGGGCTGCCCCCTAAAGCCGTCCCCCCTTTTTTGAGGAGCATCCCATGCGGCCTCAACATATTGTGCTGTTGCTCATTGACGGGCTGCGCCCAGCAGCGCTCCAGGCAGCCCTTGAGGAAGGCGCTTTGCCCCACTTCCAAACCCTCTTTGGGGAACACCGCGAACACGGCTGGCTCTCTGCCGTGCTGGCCCCAGCCCCCAGCATCACCTTTGCCTCCCAAGCCAGCCTCATCACCGGCGCCCATCCTAACCGGCACGACGTGCCAGGGAACCAATTTTTCGACCGCTTCGGCGTCCACAGCAACGGCAAAGCCCGCCATTACGCCTTCGACGTCGGCGACACCCTGGAAATTGACGACGCGCTGGCAGTCTTCACCCGCGGGCTGGCCAGCCGTTGCCTGGGCGCTCGCACCCTCTACGAACGCGCGGCATCCCGCGGCCAGCGGGCTGTGGTCGTAGGGCACATGTATGCCAACGGCGCCGAGCGCTGGCTGCCCCCCAAAGTTGATATGCTGGCCCGCCTCACCAAAATGCCCGGCCCCCTCAAAGTCTCCGCGGCCGAATTTGACCAACACATCTTGGATATGGCCATCGCCGAAATCCACACCCACGGCCTCCCCGACATCCTCACCGTGTATTTCATGGGGCTGGACGCCTACAGCCACACCCACGGCCCGCAAGCCCAAGGCCAATATCTGCAACGCACCCTGGATAGCCTCCTGGGCGAACTGTACGAAGCCGTAGAAGCCGCCGCGGCCGCGGAGCAACCCCCGCTCTGGGTGCTGGCCTCCGACCACGGCCAACGCGCCGTGCCCGAGGATGCCCAACACGCTGTCGGGCTCAAAGACTTTGGTGAAATCTTCCAAAAGGCGGGGCTGGACCTGCTCGACCACCCCGAAGAAGGCCGCCACAGCGAAGCCGTGGTGGCGCTCAACGGCGGCATGGCGCTGCTTTACCTCCGTCGGCCTGGACGCCCCTGGCGCGAGCCGCCCGACTTCCAACAAGAGGTGCTCCCCATTGCCCAACGGCTCTGGGAAGCCCACCGCGGCGGTGCGCTGGAAAACGCGCTGGCTGGCGTTTTGGTGCGCAACGTCGCCCAGGAAGGTTGGTACGCGCCTTACGTGGCCCTCACTTCAGAAGGCGAATTCCTGTCTTTGGAGGAGTGGTTCCAAACCCAGCCGCCTCACCTCGCGGCCGACCCCGTCCATCGCATCCACAACATGACCTCCCCCCTCAGCGGTGACATCATCCTCTTGGCCAATGCCGAAGAAGGCTATTACTTTGGGCACCCGCTCAAGGGCGTTCACGGCGGGCTCAATCTGGTCGCTTCAGAAGCCTGTTTGGGTTTGGCGTGGCCCAAAGCCGACCCCGGGGCCTGGGCCCAGGCCCGCGACCGCTTCCAAGAAGCCATTACCCTCCGCTGCCGCATCGAAGACGACCGGCAGCCGCAGACTGCCGACCTGCTCACCGGCTTGGAAGCCATCTTGTTAGGTTGAGCACGCCAAAAAACTCACGCGGCACCCCTTTGCACGGGGCGCCGCGTGGGCCTGGGTTCGCGAGGGCAACTTTTACGCTTCTTCGCCGTCGGCCAACGGCTGGAGGGCATCGTCCAACGTGCCCCCTTCCTTGCGCACACCTGGGGCCGGCGTGCCGCAGTAGGGGCAAATGTTCCACGAAAGCTCCATCAATTTTCCACACTGGTGGCACACTTTTTTGAGTTTGGTATGGCAGTGGGGGCAAACCAACCAATTGTCTTTTACCCGGCGGCCACACCCCGGGCAACGGGCGGCTTCCTCAACGGCCTGCAACAACGCTTCCTCTTCCAAGGTGCGCTGATATTCCTCGTCCAGCGTTCGCGCCGGGCGCAAAATCAAATAAATCAACAGCCCGGGCAGCGAAAGCACCGCCACCATCAAGGCTGCCAAAATCGGCGCCAAAGGGTCGCGCCCCCGGGCTCGCATGTCACGATAAGTCCAAAAAACCAAACTTACCCATAATGCGGCCAAAAACGCGCCCCCCCAAACTGCGGCCACCAGCAAAAGATTGCGTGTCAAATTTGGATTGAAACCCATCTTTCGCTCCTCAACAGCGATGGAAAAATTATAGCATACCCCCGCGCGTTCCATGATGTTTTATGATAAAGTAAAAGAAAAAGCCGAGAGGGGTACAATGTACACCATTCGAGAATGGCACAAAGCCGAGCGCCCCCGCGAACGGCTGGAGCAGCTGGGCCCTCAAAGCCTGAGCACCGCCGAGCTGCTGGCCATTTTGTTGCGGGTGGGCATGCCCGGCGAAAATGCAGTGCAATTGGCACGCCGCTTGCTACGGCAGTTTGAAGGCCTACCAGGCTTGCAACGCGCCAGTTTTGCCGAGCTCAAAGCCCAACGCGGCATCGGCACCGCCAAGGCCGCCCAAATCAAAGCCGCGCTGGAGCTGGGGCGCAGGCTCCAACTGGCCCAACGCGGCGAACGGCCCCGCATCAGCAGCCCCGACGACGCGGCCGCCCTTCTGCTCTACGAAATGAGCGCCTTGCCCCAAGAGCACTTGCGGGTCCTGCTGCTGGATACGCGCAACCAAGTCATCAAAATTCACGACGTGGTGCGTGGCTCGGTCAACGCGGCGCAAGTCCGCATTGCGGAAATCTTTCGCCAAGCCGTCTTGACCAACGCCACAGCCATCATCCTGGCCCACAATCACCCCAGCGGCGATCCAACCCCCAGCGCAGACGACATCGCCCTCACCCGCCAAGCCCAAGAAGCCGGGCGGCTCCTTGACATCCAAGTGCTCGACCACCTCATCATCGGCGACAACCGCTTCGTTTCCCTCAAAGCGCGCGGCTTGCTCTAAACCCGCGCCCGCCCACCACGCCCCACCTAAGGAAGGCCCCATGCAGGAACGCCACATCATGCTTCTGCCGCGTGAACATTTTTGGGACTGGGTCAAAGCCGCACGGCATTATGTGTTGACCTTTGGCACGGCCATCACCCCCGACCCTGCCAACGCAGGGCGCTACATGGCGCCCAACCAAACCGTCACCATCGTGCTGCCCCCCAACGGCTACCCAGCCCAAGGTGACATCCGCGCCTGGTTTGTTCAACACTACCCCGGCGTGCGGCTCGATGTGATTCCCGTCGAAACCCCAGCCGATTTGGAACGCATCCTGGCCAACCGAATTGCCGCGTTAGACCGTTACGGCGACAGCACGCGCCCCTTCCGGCTGCTGTGGCCCACCGATTACGCGGTCATCACCCAACCTTTTGGCGCGCATCCCGAAATCTACGCTCAATGGGGGCTGCCCGGGCACGAAGGGGTGGATATCCGCGCGCCCATGGGCACCAACATCTATGCCGCGGCCGACGGTGTGGTCTATCTGGCCGACAACGACCCCGCGGGGGCCTATGGCAAACAAATTCGCCTGCGCCACCGCGACGGCTACAAAACCATCTACGCCCACCTCTACGAGCTGCTGGTCGAAGAAGGCGATTTCGTCAAAGCCGGCCAAATCATCGGCCGGGCTGACAACACCGGCAACTCTTATGGCTCTCACCTTCACCTGGCCCTCAAAAAAGAAGGGGCTACCGAACGGGGAGAAACCGACTACCCCCGCGACATCATTGACCCCACGCCCTTTTTGGTGTGGCCCAACGCGGTGGAAAACGTCCGCCGCGCCCAATACGGCTGGGAACCCAACCGCTGCCTGGTCGGCGCGGCTTGCCGCCCCGACGGCCAATTCACCGAAGCCGATTTTGCCGTCGTCAACCAGGCCCGCCTGGAAGCCGTGCGCATCACCCAAGACACACCCGACGCTGCCATCGCCCGCCTTCGGAGCCTCAACCCCAACATCTTCCTCCTGGCCCGCCTCACCACCGACCTCCACACCGAGCCCCTTTCCCCCCAGGCCTTCACCGACCGCCTGAGGCCTCACCTGGCGCGGCTTTACGCCCAAGGCATTCGCTACTTCGAAATTCACACCCAGCCCAACCTCCACGCCAACGGCTGGATGGTGGGCTGGAACGACGGTGCAGCCTTTGCCGCGTGGTTTTTGGGGGTTTTGGCCATTTGGCGGCCGCAATTTCCCGAGGCCAAATTTGGCTTTCCGGGCCTTTCGCCCGGCGACGATGTGCCCAACCAACGCTTCGCAGCCCTCCGCTTCTTAGACCAAGCCGACCAAGCCGCGATTGCCGCCGACTGGTTAGGCGTTGCTTGTTACTGGAACACATATGTGGAAATGCGCTCCACCGCGCACGGCCGCGGCTTCGAAACCTACCGCCTCCGCTACCCCCACAAGCTGCTCTTCATCACCGACTTTGCCAACATCAATCCCCTCACCGACGACGACGCACGCGGCAACCAGTATCTCGACTACTACCACGACCTCCGAGAGCGCCCCGGCTTTGGGGCTGCTTTTGCCGATTTCCTCACCCCCGGCACTGCAGCCGCCTACTTGGGTTGGAGCGACAACCAAGGCCGCCCCACAGCCGTGGTTGCCCGCGTTGCCGAACGCACTTTCTAACCCCTCCCGTGGCGCAGCACACTGGCGGCCCCTCTTGGTCAAGAGGGGCCGCTTTTTGCACTCAAAAATTTCCCGGCAGAGCGCCTGCCCAAGCTCAAGCAACCTCTCGCATGGCCTCCCGCGCGGCCTCGATGGTGGCGTCAATCACCGCGTCGTCGTGGGCCAGGCTCACAAACCCCGCCTCAAATTGGGAAGGCGCCAAATACACCCCGCGCGCCAACATAGCCCGGAAGAAACGAGCAAAGCGCTCCGGATCGCTGGTTTTCACCGTAGGCCAATCGCGCACCGGGGTTTCGGTGAAAAACGTCGCAAACATGGTGCCTACGCGCGTCTGCTGCACCGGCACCCCCGCGGCGCGCGCCGCCTCGCCCAGGCCCTCGGTCAAACGCCGAGCCGCGGCTTCCAGGCGCTCCCACACACCTTCTCGCTGCAACACCTTCAGCGTCACGATGCCCGCGGTCATGGCCAAGGGGTTGCCCGAAAGCGTGCCAGCCTGATACACCGGCCCCGAAGGCGCCACCAGGGCCATGATTTCCCGCTTGCCGCCGTAAGCGCCCACCGGCAGCCCGCCACCGATGACCTTGCCCAACGTGGTGAGGTCGGGCGTCACGCCATACAGCCCCTGCGCGCCATTCGGATGCACCCGCCAGCCGGTCATCACCTCGTCGAAAATGAGCACCGCGCCATAGGCCTGGGTGAGTTCCCGCAGGCCCTGCAGGAAGCCCTCCACAGGCGGCACCACGCCCATGTTGCCAGCCACCGGCTCGACGATGACCGCGGCAATTTCCTCGGGATATTGCTCGAACAAAGCGCGCACACTTTCCAAATCATTGTAACGCGCCACCAAAGTGTCTTGGGTGGCGCCACGGGGCACGCCGGGCGAATCGGGCAACCCCAGCGTGGCCACGCCCGAGCCGGCCTGCACCAAGAGCATGTCCGCATGGCCGTGATAGCAACCCTCGAATTTGACAATTTTGTTGCGGCGCGTGTAAGCCCGCGCCAGACGCAGCGCGCTCATGGTGGCTTCGGTGCCGCTGTTGACAAAGCGCACCATCTCCACCGAAGGCAAAAACGACTGCACCAGCTCGGCCAAAGCCACCTCCAGAGGGCTGGGCGCGCCATAGCTGGTGCCCTTGGCGACGGCTTCTTGCAGAGCCTCCACCACCTCGGGGAAGGCATGCCCTAAGACGAGCGGCCCCCAGGAAAGGACGTAATCAATGTAGCGGTTGCCATCCACGTCGTAAAGGTAGGGTCCCTCCCCGCGGGCGATGAACAAGGGCTGCCCGCCCACCGCGCGGAAAGCCCGCACGGGCGAATCTACCCCGCCAGGGAGCAGGGTTTGGGCTTGCGCAAACAATTCGCGAGAACGAGAAATGTCCATGAAAAACCTCCGTGACGAATGGCGAGTTGCAAATAGCGAAAGGCAGTGCCTAAGCCTTCAGCCCCAACTTCCTCACCGCTTCCCGCCCCGAGCGAATGCAATCGGGAATGCCAATGCCACGGTAGGCATTGCCGGCCAAGGCGAGGTTGGGCCAGGGGGCAAGGGCTTTTTCCGCGGCAGCCACCCGCTCCAAATGCCCCAAGGTATATTGCGGCATGGCCTGCGGCCACACGAAGACCTCGGCAAACAGCGGGGCCGCGGTGATGCCCAGGGTTTGAGCCAATTCACGGCGGGCAATCGCCACCAGCGCGTCTTCCGTCCAAGGGATGGCGTCTTCCTGGCCGTCACGCCCCACGAATACCCGCAGCAGGGCATACCCCTCCGGCGCGCGATGGGGGAATTTGGTGGATGTCCACGTGCAGGCCAGGGCTTCCCGACCTTCTCGGCGAGGGATGACGTAGCCGTAGCCATCCAGCGGCCGGGGCAGGTCGCTTTCCCGATAGGCCAGCGACACCGTGGCCGTGGTGGTGTAAGGGATGCCGCGCAGGGCTGCCGCGGCCTCAGGGGCAAAGGGGGCGACCAAATCCGCGGTGATGTACGCGGGGGTGGCCAACACCACAGCCCGGGCGAAAAATTGTCCCTGGGGGGTCGTGATGCGGAAGCCTTCGGCAGTAGGCGTGAGCGCGGTCACCGGCGTGCGGGTCCACAGTGCGGCGCCGTGGGCACGTAGATAGGCTTCCAGGGCTTCGACGATTTCGGCCAGGCCGGTTTCAGGGGTCAGGAATGCGCTGCGAGTGCCTGGGGCGCGCTTGCCCATCTTGCGGCGCATGGCCAACGCGCCCTTGATGAGGCCGCCATATTGCTGCTCCAGGTCGCGCAAATAAGGGAACGTGGCCGGCATGCTCAGCCGATCGCCATCGCCGGCGTAGATGCCGCTGAGCAGCGGCTCAATCAGCCCCTCGTAAGCGCCCCGCCCCAAGCGGCGGGTGATGAACGCGCCCAGGCTTTCGTCATCTTCGGTGCGACGAGGCGGCAGGAAGAAATCCAAGCCCATGCGCGCCTTTTCTGGCCAGGTGAGCAAACGCGTGCGCAGCATGGGGGCAAAACGGGTGGGAATCATCATGGTGAGGCCATCGGGCAACGGCTCCAAACGGCCGCGGTGCAGCACATAGGTGGCCTTGCGGTGGGGGTTGGTGCCCCGCAGGCGGTCTTCGATGCCCAGTTCGCGGCAGAGTTCCACCGCCCAGGGCTTGGTGGCGAGGAAGGTATCAGGTCCGCCTTCCACCACAAAGCCATCGCGGCGCAGGGTGGTGATTTTGCCACCCAAGCGGTCATCGGCCTCGAACAGGACGATGCGTTCGGTGGGCCAGCCACGCTCATGGGCCAAAAATACGGCCTGATACGCAGCCGCCAGACCGGCAATCCCTCCGCCGAGGATGGCGATGCGAAACGCAGAAAGCGCCATGTGCTTTCTCCTATTCTCCTATGATTGAAAGTAATCTAAACAATTGCTCTTGTAGTTGTAGTTGTATATTACAAAGGGGCATTGTATTGTATAATTGTTTCGTAAACTCCCAGGTGCACCAAAGACCCAGCAGGAGAAGAGCCGTGACCAAAAACGAAGCCTTAAGCCAATTGGTAGAGGAAGTCCAGCGTACGCCAGAAGAATATTGGCCAGCGCTGCTGCAACTTATCCGCACCTTCCGTGAAGCAGTGACTTTGAAGGCTGCCGAGGCCTCTTTCCGCCAGGGCTGGGCTGAAGCCCAGCGGGGCGAACTTCAACCCATTGAAACATTGTGGGACAACATCGATGCCGAGTAAGAAGCGGGTTAGGCGTTCTCTCTTCTACACGCCAGAATTCAAACGGAATGTGCGGCTTTTAAGCCGTCGTTATCGGCATATTCGTTCGGATTTGATGCCCATTTTAGAGCGAATCCAGGCTGGCGAAACACCAGGCACCCAAATTCCTGGTGTGCGCTTTACAGTTTTCAAGGTACGGGCTAAGAACTCTGATGCTCGCAAAGGTTCACGAGGGGGATATCGCCTGATTTATTACCTTCCTACGCCCGAGCAAGCGGTATTAATCACGGTTTATTCCAAAAGCGATCAGGCTGATGTAAGCCTGCAACGCATTCGCCAGATTATTCAAGAGAGCGAGTTTTAGCCCCTCGCTCATGCACCATCTCGACCACAGCCCGCACCGTCTCGACCGGCGTCTCGGGCAAGATGCCGTGCCCCAGGTTGAAGATGTGGCCCACCCGCGGCGCGCGGCGTAGCACTTCGTCCACTTGGGCCGCGAGCTCCTTGGGGGGTGCGAACAAAGCCACGGGATCCAGATTGCCTTGCAAGGGCACCGAACCCAAGCGGGCTGCCGCCCGATCCAAGGGTTCCCGCCAATCGATGCCCATGACCGTGCCGCCGGCTTCCTGCATGGCTTCCAGCAGGTGGGCGGTGCCCGTGCCAAAATGGATGACCGGCACGCCGGTGGCCTGGGCGGCTTGAAGTACCCGCCGGCTGTAAGGGAGCACAAAGCGGCGGTAGTCGGGCAGGCTGAGCGCGCCCACCCACGAGTCGAAGAGTTGCACCGCCTGCGCGCCCGCGCGCACCTGCGCCACCAGATAGGCCGCTAAGGTGTCGGCCAGTTTGTCCATGAGCGCGTGCCAGAGGTCCGGGGCGGCATACATCAGGGTCTTGGTGGTGCGGTAATGGCGCGAGGGGCCGCCTTCCACCATGTACGAGGCCACGGTGAAGGGGCCACCGGCAAAGCCAATCAGGGGCACGTCGCGGCCTTCCAGCGCCTGCCGTGTCAGGCGCACGGCCTCCAACACATGGCCGAGGTCGCTCTCGGGGGCGGGCACCCGCAGGCGAGCGAT
>Ga0256914_1002308_pt1 | contig 16133 bp, 12 predicted proteins | sample HulkmetaG_FD_191571 | JGI IMG/M metagenome (GOLD analysis project Ga0256914, IMG submission 191571) | Hydrothermal chimney microbial communities from Main Endeavour vent field at the Juan de Fuca Ridge, Pacific Ocean - Hulk | ecosystem: Environmental > Aquatic > Marine > Hydrothermal vents ... | reverse complement strand
TGCCAGGGGTGATCGACGCGCACCATATTCGCTCGCGCGGGAAGCCCACGGCAGCATTTGTAGATTTACACATTCACGTCCCGCCCGGCATGGGCACAGAGCAAGCCCATGCCTTGGCCCATGAAGTGGAAACCCGCATCAAGAATGAAGTGCCGGGCGTGGTGGAAGCCTTGGTGCATGTGGAGCCCGCAGACGACACCGCGCCCCTGACGCCCTGGGCCGACTTCACCAGCCGTTTGCGCCGCCTGGCAGACGGGTTGGGCTTGGGCATCCATGAGGTACACATCAGCGCCCTGCCCGACGAGGGCTACACGGCTGAGATGCATTTGGAATTTCCCGGCGAAGTGACCTTGGGCGAAGCCCACCGGCAAGCGGAAGTGTTTGTGGCGCGGGCCAAAGCAGAAATTCCGGCTTTGCGAGAGGTGATTGTCCACCTGGAGCCGCTGCCCGCGCGGGTGTTGCCGGCCGAAGAAGGTGACGCGGCGTTGGCCGAAGAAGTGCGCCGGTTCGCGACATCCCATTGCCCGACGGGGCGCATCCAGCATGTGGATTTGCGTCGGAGCGGCGCCCACACGACCGCCGCGGTCCGGTGGGCGCTGCCGGCTTCCATGCCCTTAGAGCAGGCCCATGCTCAAGCCGACGCACTCCAACGGGAACTTTTGACCGCTTTCCCGTCCCTTTCCCGGGCCATCGTGCAGGTGGTGCCCCAACACATCGCAGACGAGGTGAGTGCATGAGTGAAACGGTGATTGGAATTGTCCTCGCAGCGGGGAAAGGCACCCGAATGAAATCCAAGACCCCCAAGGTGCTCCATCCCTTGTTGGGACAGCCGATGCTATCCTACGCTTTGCAGGCAATGCAGCAAGCCACGGGCGCTCAGCCGATTGTCGTCGTAGGCCACGCGGCCGACGAAGTGCAAGCGGCCTTTGCTGGCCAGGCGCATTTTGCGCTGCAAGACCCGCCGCTGGGCACCGGCCATGCTGTGCAAGCCGCGCGTCCGGCTGTGCCGGCGGGGGTCCGGTGGGTTTTGGTTTCCAACGGCGATATGCCCTTGCTCACCGCCGACACGCTGCGGAGCCTGTTGGAAGCCCAACAACAGCACCAAGGTCCGATTACGATGTTGACCGTCGAAGTGGACGACCCCCGCGGGTTTGGGCGGGTGGTGCGTTTTCCTGATGGGCGGGTGCAGGCAATTGTAGAAGAAGCCGACGCCACCGAAGCACAAAAGCGGCTTCGCGAACTGAATGTAGGGGCTTATTGCTTTGATGCAGCGTGGTTGTGGGCCTCGTTGCCCAAGTTGCCCCTTTCGCCCAAAGGCGAATATTACCTGACCGACTTGGTGGGGCTGGCCGTGGCCGAAGGGCGTTCGGTGCAAGCCTTGCGGTTGGAAGACCCCACCGAGGCCATTGGTGTGAACACCCGGGTGCATCTCGCCGAGGCGGCTGCTGCCCTGCAGCGCCGCATCAACCGACAATGGATGTTGGCCGGGGTCACCCTGATTGACCCCGAGCGCACTTACATTGAGCCCACCGTGCAAATTGGCCAAGATACCGTGATTTGGCCAAACACCTACCTCCGCGGCGCGACCGTCATCGGCGAAGATTGCGAAATTGGCCCCCATACCGTGGTCGTTGATACGCGCATTGGCGATCGTTGTCAGATTGTGGCTTCGGTGTTAGAGCACGCAGTTGTGGAAAACGACGTGGACATCGGTCCCTTTGGCCATTTGCGCAAAGGCGCCCACCTTGCCACAGGCGTGCATATGGGCAACTTTGGCGAGGTCAAAAACGCCTACCTGGGGCCGGGCGTCAAAATGGGCCATTTTTCATACATTGGCGACGCCACCATTGCCGAAGACGTCAACATTGGCGCGGGCACGATTACGTGCAACTACGATGGGGAGCGCAAACACCCCACCAAAATTGGCAAAGGTGCGTTCATTGGCAGCGACACCATGCTGGTGGCCCCCTTGGAAATTGGCGAAGGCGCCCGCACCGGTGCAGGCGCGGTGGTGACCAAAAACGTGCCGCCCTACAGCCTGGCTGTGGGCGTGCCGGCACGGGTCATTCGGAAATTGAAACAATAACCAACGGCAAAGCGCATCACGTGAGGGCTTATGGACGAAACCGAGTTATGGGTTGTTTACCTTTTAGGGCTGATTCTGATGTTGGATCTTGGCCTGGCCGCCGTGCGGGCTTGTGTGCTTCGGCTTTCACTCAAAGACCTCATTCGGTTGCGTGAAGCCGACAAAGCGTCTTTCCGCCGTCTGCTGCAAATTTTGCGCCGCCGCGACCCCTTGCGCCTGCTGGTGCAGTTGGGCATGCTGCTGGCGCACTTCTTCCTCGCCGCGGGCTTGATTTTCTTAGGGTTGCGGACCGGACGCCTCGCCCTGACAGCCCCCTGGCAATTGTTGGCAACCCTCTTGGGCGTGGCGCTGGTCATCGGTGCAGCCGAATGGCTTTTGGATACCGCGCTGCGTGGCCGCCCAGAAGCCGTGCGTTTGGTCATCCCGTGGGCTCAGCGCATGACCGCCCTGGCCGCCCCCTTCGACCGGCTGATTTCCCGCCATCAGGAATCGGATTGGCTCCTCAACGATGAAACCCTCCAAGCCCTGCTGCAGGCCAACCTGCAAGAAGGCCGCTTAGAGCAGGAAGAGCGCGAAATGCTGCGTTCCATCGTCCGTTTTGGCGATACCCTGGTGCGGGAAATCATGGTGCCGCGCATTGACATGGTGACAGTTGAGGTGCATACGCCCCTCCCCGAAGCCACCGATTTGTTCATCCAGACGGGGTTTTCCCGCCTGCCGGTGTTTGAAGAAAAAATTGACAACATCGTTGGCCTGCTATACGCGAAAGATTTGCTGCCCGTGTGGCGGGCTGGCAACGAAGACCGACGCCCCCTGCAGAGCTTGCTCCGTGAGGCTTACTTTGTGCCGGAAGCCAAAAAGGTTGATGAACTGCTCGCGGAAATGCAGCGTCGTCGGATGCACATGGCCCTGGTTGTGGATGAATACGGCGGCATTGCCGGCTTGGTGACCCTGGAAGACATCGTGGAAGAGATCATCGGTGAAATTCAAGACGAATATGACCTGGCAGAAGCGCCGCCGGAAATTCACCCCCTGGGCTCAGACGAATACCTCCTCAGCGGCCGTGCCGACATTGACGACATCAACGAAGTGTTGGGCACCGACTTCCCCTCAGACGATGCCGACACTTTGGGCGGGCTGCTGCTGAGCGTGACCGGTCACATGCCCGCCGAAGGCGAAGAGATTCGCCTCGATGGCTTCCTCTTCACCATCCGCAAGGTGGATCAGCGCCGCATCGTCTTGGTCCACGCTCGGCGTGTGAGCCCTGAGCCCAACGCGGGCGCGGCCCAAGCATGACCCTGGTGGTTTAAAAACCTAAGTTTATGGATTGCGAGGCTTCATCATGGATGACAACACCCGCAAGCACTTGATTGCGCAGGCGCTGGAAGTGCGCCGCCATGCTTACGCCCCCTATTCGCATTACCCCGTGGGCGCGGCTTTGTTGACCCAAAGCGGCCGCGTGTACACGGGCGTCAACGTGGAAAACGCAGCCTACCCCTCGGGCATCTGCGCTGAACGGGTGGCTGTGTTCAAAGCCGTCTCGGAAGGCGAACGCAAGTTTGCCGCCATCGTCGTAGCAACCGACAACGGAGCCACCCCTTGCGGCGCGTGTCGGCAGGTGTTGGCCGAATTTGGCCTGGATTTGGAAGTCGTAGTCGTGGATGGACAAGGCCATATTCTGCTGGATACCACCTTAGAGGCTTTGCTGCCTGCTTCGTTTGGGCCAGAAAAATTGCCTCGCCCGGAGGATGCTTGATGCGCGTCGTGGTCTTTTCCGATGTTCACGCCAACCTAACAGCCTTAGAGGCCGTTTTGCGCGATGCAGGCCCGGCCGACGCGTATTGGTGCTTGGGTGATTTGGTGGGCTATGGCCCTGACCCCGAAGCGTGCGTCGCCCGGGTCGGGGCTTTGCCCAATCTACGGTGTGTGTTGGGCAACCACGACGCCGCGGTTTTGGGCAAAATCAGCATCAATTGGTTCAACGCCGAAGCCCAAAAATTGATCGTTTGGACCCAAGGGCATCTAAGCGCAGAAAGCATGGCCTTTTTAAATAGCCTGCCTGAGCAAACTGTGTTCGATGACGTGACCCTGGTCCACGGCAGCCCGCGAGCCCCTGTGACCGAATATCTGCTCTCGGTTGAACTCGCTGCCCGAGCTTTCCAGCATTTTGAAACGGATTTTTGCTTTGTCGGCCATACCCACCAGCCCGTGCGTTGGCAATACACCCGCGGGGTGATTACAGGCTACACGGCTGAGCCCGGCGTCTCGTGCGTTTTGCAGCCCCGAGCTATTCTCAACCCAGGCTCTGTTGGCCAACCGCGCGATGGTGACCCGCGGGCCGCTTATGCCCTTTACGACACCGAAACGCATCTGTGGACCTGGCGCCGTGTGCCTTACGATGTGGCTACAGTGCAGGCCAAGATGTACCATTTGGGTCTTTCGCGAATCAACGCCGAGCGGTTAGCCTTGGGCCGTTGATTTGGGCCCCAAAGCCCGGTGGAGGCTCCTATGTCGGCGCAGACGTCCCCTGAAGCCTCATCCCATCCGCCCCAACGCCCGTCATGGCCCTGGTGGAAGTGGGCCTTCGTGGCTGGGGCGCTGGTCTTGTTAGAAGTGGGGGCTTTTGTTTGGTTCTTCCATCGTTCTCCCACGCCTCGCCCCACCCCCACGCCCACGCCCACCGCGATGGCCCAACCTGCAGGCCAGGCCACTGCGGCTGATTACCAAGGGCGGATTTACCGCGCGAAAGTCGAAGCCATTTTGGAAAGCGGCACCGTGACCCTGGGCGAGCATGAGCAAACCTACCAACGGGTCCGCATCCGCCTGCTGGATGGCCCGCTGGCAGGCACGGTGTTGGAGATGGATTTCGGCCGCCGCCAAACCCTGCCCTCGGGCATGCGGCTCGCCGTGGGGGATGAAATCTTGGTCAACGTGCTCGAACGCCCTGATGGCCAACGGGTCGTCTATTTCATGGACTTTGTGCGCCTCAAGCCCATGTTTTGGCTCTTTGTGGTGTTTGCCACGATGAGCGTGCTGATTGGCGGCTGGAAAGGCGTGCGAGGGCTTTTGGGGATGGCCTTTAGCTTCGCAGTGATTTTTGGGTTTATCTTGCCCCAAATTCTCAAAGGCCACGATCCGGTCGCGGTGACCGTGTTGGGGTCGGCCGTGTTGTTGGCCGTGACCCTTTATTTGATTTACGGCTGGACGCTCAAGACCCACGCGGCTGTCATAGGCATTTTATTGGCCTTGATTGTGACGGGCTTGTTGGCGCAATATTTTGTCAACCTGACCCGCCTGACGGGTTTTGGCAGCGAAGACGCGCTTTACTTGGTACAATTTTCGACCGTCAACATTGATTTGCGTGGCTTGGTGTTGGCCGGCATGCTGGTCGGCGCCTTGGGCGTGTTGGATGACCTGGCCATTACGCAAGCTTCGGTGGTTTTCCAGTTGCATGCGACCGACCCGCGCATGCCGTTCCGGGCGCTGTATCGGCGGGCGATGGAAGTCGGTCGTGACCATGTTGCAGCCACGGTCAACACCCTGGTTTTGGCTTATACGGGCGGCGTGCTGCCCATGCTGTTGTTGTTTTATGTCACCAACGAACATCCGCTTCAGGTGCTCAATTACGAATTCGTAGCTCAAGAGATTGTGAGCATGATGGTTGGCTCGTTGGGGCTGATTGCCGCGGTGCCGTTGACGAATTTGTTGGCTGTATCGTTGGCGCTGCACCATGACCGTTTGGGCTCCTGGGCGCGCTATTTAGGCCCCCCCGATCGCGGTGGTGGGCATACGCACGCCCATTGATTTGGAAATGGAAGGATGATGCGCAAATTCAACTTTCGTCGTCAAGTGGAGCAGTGGTTGAAGCCAGGTTTGGGCGTCAAACGTTGGTTGGGGCTGATTATTTTGGGCGACATGTTCATTGGTTTGGGTTTGGCGGTGTTGTTGCTCAATGTATATCGCACAGCCCCGGAGACGTGGTGGCTTCCGTTGCTCTCGGCAGCCTCACTGCGGTTTTTGCCGCGTTGGTTGCGGGCGCTTATCTTCGGCGGTTTGGGCTTTGGTATGTTGGCTTGGGGGCTGTGGGGGCTGAGCCGTTCGCTCTTGGCGCCTTTTTTGCGTCCTGGCAAGCCGGTGGTAGAAACCATTGCCGCCTATCGGCTGCGAGAGCGTGGCCCCCATGTCGTAGCCATCGGGGGGGGACATGGCCTTTCGACGTTGCTGCGGGGGCTGAAGAAACATACCCATAACATCACCGCCGTGGTCACCGTGGCCGACGATGGAGGATCGTCGGGGCGGCTGCGGCGTTCCTTGGGCGTATTGCCTCCGGGCGACATCCGCAATTGCTTGGCTGCGCTTTCCAACGATGAGGCTTTGCTGACCCAACTTTTCCAATATCGCTTTGCCGATGGGGGAGGCGAGCTGGATGGCCACGCCTTTGGCAATTTGTTTATCTCTGCGCTGAGCGCCATCACGGGCAGTTTTGAGGAAGCCATTGCCGAATCGGGGCGGGTGCTCTCGGTGCATGGGCGGGTGCTGCCCTCGACCTTGCGGCAGGTGAACCTCGCGGCCGAAGTGGAATTGCCCCACCAAAACGCGCGGGTGCGCGTGGTGGGTGAGAGCCGCATTCCTGAAATGCCCGGCCGCATTCGGCGGGTGTGGCTGGAGCCCGAACATCCACCAGCCTTCCCCAAGGCCATTCAGGCCATCTTGGCCGCCGATATGGTGGTCATCGGCCCGGGAAGCCTCTACACCAGCATCTTACCGAACTTGTTGGTGCCCGACATCGCTGCTGCCCTGCGGGCGACGCGGGCCTTTCGGGTGTTGGTGTGCAACGTGGCAACACAGCCCGGTGAGACCGATGGCTTCTCTTGCCAAGACCACATCGCCGTTTTAGAAGCCCACGTCGGCGAGGGTTTGTTTGATTTGGTGTTGGTCAACAACGCCATGCGGGGCACTTTGCCCCAAGGCGTCCGCTGGGTCGAGGTGGCGCCTGATGTCCCCCTCGCGTATCCCGTCCACGCCGCCCCCTTGAGCGACCCCGCACACCCCGCGCGCCACGATGCCCAGGCCTTGGCGCTTACCCTGATGCGATTGCTGGAGGCGCGTACCGGCCCGCTGGGATGAGCCATTCTTATAAAAATCACATCTTCTCTTTCGTGCCGTATGGTATGATAGGAATGACGTGAAGTGCTGTGCAAAATTTCCCCATAACGGAGGTTGACAATGACAGTGCGAGTTGGCATCAACGGTTTTGGACGCATTGGGCGTCAGGTGTTGAAGGCCATTATGGAACGCCACGGCGACGAACTGGAAGTTGTGGCTATCAACGACCTGTTCCCGCCGGAAATGAATGCCTATCTCTTTGCCCACGACTCCAACTACGGCCACTTTGAAGGCTCGGTGGAAGTCGTGGATGGCGATTTGGTGGTCAACGGGCATCGGATTAAAGTGTTTGCGGAACGCGACCCGCGCAAACTGCCCTGGAAAGACCTGGGTGTGGACATTGTGGTGGAATCCACAGGGGTGTTTCGAGATGCTGCGACCGACCCTGGCGCCCGTTCCCACATTGAACACGGCGGCGCGAAAAAGGTGATTATCTCTGCCCCGGCCAAGAACGAGGATATTACCGTGGTGTTGGGTGTGAACGATCACCTCTACGACCCCGCGAAGCACGACGTCGTGTCCAACGCTTCGTGCACCACCAACTGCTTGGCGCCGGTCGCCAAGGTTATCAACGACAATTTTGGCATTGTCAAAGGCTTGATGACCACGGTGCATTCTTACACCAACGACCAGCGGATTTTGGACCTGGCGCACCCCAAAGATTTTCGGCGGGCCCGCGCGGCCGGGATTAACATCATCCCCACCACCACAGGCGCGGCCAAGGCGCTCGGCAAGGTTGTGCCCGAGCTGCAGGGGAAGTTCGACGCCATCTCCATTCGGGTGCCGACCTCGACGGTTTCGCTCATTGACTTCGTGGCCGAGGTGGAAAAAGACGTCACCGCCGAAGAGGTCAACGCCGCCTTGCAGGCCGCGGCCGAAGGCCCCATGAAGGGCATTTTGGGCTTCTCGACCGAGCCTTTGGTCTCTTCTGACTACAAAGGCGATCCGCGCTCTTCCATTGTGGACGCCGATAACACCAAGGTCATCGGTGGACGCTTGATCAAAATCCTTTCGTGGTATGATAACGAATGGGGTTATTCGTGCCGCGTGGCCGATTTGGCTGCCAAGATGGCCAAAAGTCTCTAAGCCCCCTTTCCTTGTTGGGTGATTGCCCCAAGGCTTTGTTTCGCAAGGGCCCCTCGCTGCAGGGGCTCTTGCGTTTAAAGTGGCCAGGGCAGCGGCCAAGGCTTCGCGAACGCAGCGGCAAAGATGAGGATTTGCTAAGTTTTGTGTCAAGATGCCATAAGCCGCGATATAATCGCACCGACTTTTTTGTTTTGAGGCTGAAGCAATGGTGTCGTCTCTGAAAACCAAATTGTTGCGAAAACACGTGGCCCTGCCGCAAGATCACGGCTCTTGGGCGTTTTTGTTGGGGCCTTTGGCCGTGGGTTTAGCGGCCGGTGGGCGCTGGACCACAGCCACCTTGTGGTTGGTGGTGGGCGCGCTTGCGGCCTTCTTCCTGCGGCAGCCCGTGAGCATGATTGTCAAAGTCTATGCCAAACGGCGTTCGCGCCGCGATTTGCCGGCGGCGTGGTTTTGGAGCACAGTTTACGCCGCCATTGGCCTCTTTGCCGCGTGGAAGCTGGCCCAGGCAGGGGCAGGTTATCTGTTGTGGTTGGCCGTGCCGGGCATTCCGGTGTTTGCTTGGCATTTGTGGCTGGTTTCGCGCCGCGCGGAGCGCCGCCGCATGGACGTCGAAGTCGTCGCCAGCGGCACGTTGGCGTTGAGCGCGCCAGCGGCCCTTTGGCTGGCCCAAGGGCGTGTGACGGCGGAAGGGTGGCTGTTGTGGTTGCTGCTGTGGTTCCAGGCCGCGGCTTCCATCGTGTATGCTTACGTGCGGCTGGAGCAACGCACCTGGTCGGAAATCCCCCCCTTGAAAGCGCGCGTGCGCGCCGGTTGGCGGGCCTTGCTCTACACCACGTTCAATGTGGTGGCAGTGTTGGTTTTGGGCTTGGTCGGTGTGGTCTCGCCGTGGCTGTGGTTGGCCTACGCGGTGCAGTGGGTGGAAACCCTGTGGGGCATTTGGCACCCTGCCGTGCGGATGCGCCCCACGACCATTGGCATCCGCCAATTTTTTGTTAGCACGTTGTTTACGGTGGTCTTTATCCTCACCTGGTAGGTCGGTTTAGGCTTGGGGTTTGTCGTCTGGATCCCGCCACGTGCCTGGGATGATGCTTTTGAGGGCTTGGCGGTGTTCTTCCACCACGTCGGGCGGGCAGAGTTCCAGGAAGAGGTAGAAAGCCATGCTAACCAAGGCCGCATCGTCCAGGGGGTTGAGCGGGATGAGGTCCACCGGAAGAATGACGTAGCCCAGGGCGCCCACGGGGATGAGTTTGAGATACCAAGGCACGCGTGGGTCACGGAGCAAGTGCCACACCAGGCGGGCTTCCCGCAAGACGGCAAACCAGACACTGCGGTTGTTGTTGACCTTGGGTTTGGAAGAGGGGGTCTCGGTGCCCATGAGCAATCCTCCAGAGAAAGGGAAGCCGCCCTCGCGCCTCGGTTTGGGCGCGGGGCGGAAGTTCACAGAATGAGCATGGCGTCGCCGAAGGAGAAGAAGCGATAGCCCTCGCGTTTGGCAATTTCGTAGGCGTGGAGAATGCGCTCTCGGCCGGCAAACGCGCTTACCAGCATGAGCAAGGTTGATTTTGGCAAGTGGAAGTTGGTGACCATGGCATCCACGGCGCGAAACTCAAAGCCAGGGAGGATGAACAGGTCGGTGTCGCCCATCCAGGGCGCGACGGTTTGGCCGGGTGGCGCGTGGCGGGCTGCGGTTTCCAGGGTGCGGACTGTGGTGGTGCCGACAGCCACGATGCGCCCGCCGGCTGCGCGGGTGCGGTTGATTTGGGCGGCGGTTTCGGCGCTGACTTCACACCATTCGGTGTGGATTTTGTGCTCGCGCGGGTCGTCTTCTTTGACGGGGGCGAAGGTGTCCAGCCCGACGTGGAGGGTCACGGTGGTGAACCCGATGCCTTGGGCTTGGAGTTCTTTGAGCAGGCGGTCGGTGAAGTGGAGCCCCGCGGTGGGGGCAGCGGCCGAGCCGGCTTCCTGGGCAAAGATGGTCTGGTAGCGTTCGGGGTTTTGCAGGGGGCGGTGGATGTAGGGGGGCAGAGGCACTTGCCCCAAGCGGTTGAGGGTGTTGTCTAAAGGGCGGGAAAAGCGCAGGCGGCGTACTGGCCCGTCTAACACGGCGATGATTTCGGCTTCCAGGTGGTCGTCCAGGGCCAGCCGTTTGCCCTCGGTGAGCCCACGGCCGCGCACCAGGGCCTGCCATTGGGCAGGGGCTTCGCGGCGCAGGAGCAGGATTTCGACCCTGCCGCCCGTGGGAATTTTGCGCGCGAACAGGCGGGCAGGAATGACTCGGGTGCGGTTGGCCACCAAAAGGTCGCCAGGCCGGAGGAAACGCCCGATTTCGCGGAAAACCGCATGGGTGATTTCGCCCGTGGCGCGGTTCAGCACCATGAGGCGGGCGCTGTCGCGAGGCTCGACGGGGGCCTGGGCGATGAAGCTTTCGGGTAGGTCGTAATCGAAGTCAAGGGTACGCATGGGGTTGGGAGGCGCTCTCAGGGCGGGGATGCTGGCCGCGCGTTGCCGGCCCTGCGGCTTTTGGGGGCTTGGGGGAGGTTATGACGCGGCCAGCAGGGTGACGACCACGTGGTTGTGGAGCAGGTGGGGAGATGCTTCGCGCGGCGAGGCCACGATTTGCCCGGCCGTGTAAACGCCCGTGAGGGGGACGTCGTTGCCGATGATGCGGCGGATGCGGTGGAAGATGGTGTCTTCGTGGGCGGTGAAGAGGTAGGAGCAGGCCCAATCCATCCACACGATGGCCAGGGCGGGGGTGTGTTTTCCCAGGGTGCGGAGGGCGTAGGCTGCGGCATCTTCGGCGGCTTGGGCTGCGTCGTCCATGCTGCCGACCATCCAATAGGCGCGAGCGCCTCGGGGCACTGGCAGGGTCATGCGTAGGCTGCCGTCGGCTTCGACGTGGAGGGGGGCGCGGATGTCCCAGCCACCGTCTTCGGTGCGGAGGCCCAGGGGGTAGAGGCGGGTGAATTCGCGCAGGGGGGCGTAGGCCCAACGCCGGGCGGGCTGGCCGAAGAGGCGTTCCAGCTCTTGGGAAGCGGGGCGGCCGTCTAAGGCTCGCACCCATTCGCCGCGGCTTTCGGTGACTTGCGACCAGAGCCCGGTGGAGCGCCAGCCGGTGCCCCAGCCCAATCCCAGCCGGGCTCCTTGGAGGGCGAGGAGGGCCAAGCCGCCTTCGCCCACGTCGCGGCCGCCGATGAGGGTGGGGCGGCCTACCCTGAGCCCGCCGCCAATCAGGCCGCCGCTGAGGCCGCTTTGGTTGCCTGCGAGCACCTCCAGCCAGCGGTTGAGGCGCGGTTGCATGGCCTCCAGTGCCACCAGGAGCAGGCTTTCTTGCCAATGGGGCAGGCGCTCGGTAAGCTCGTTTGAGGTGGGGCGTTGCGCAAAACGGGCGCTTTGTACCCGCACCCCTTCGCCGCCCAAGACGACTAAGTTCATCCCCCGAGCGGGGATGCCTTCCTGGTTCCACACGCGGCGCACGGTGCCGCCCCAGATGGCAATGTCGCCCAAGAGCACCCGCAGGGCTTTGACTGCTTCGTCTAAATCATATTCGGCCGTCGCCCAGAGAAAGGCGGCAGTGGGGTCGTTTTCTAATTTTTGGAGCGCCCGATGGGCCAGTTGGACGCTGAGTTCCCGGCCTAAGGTGCCCATGCCATATTCGCTGACGGCTTCCAATGCCATGCTGACCTCGCTCGTGGGGGGTTATTCTTCGGCGATGGGCACGGTGAAGTGGAAGGTTGTGCCTTCGCCGAGTTTGGATTCAAACCAAATGCGGCCGCCGTGAAGTTCTACCAGGTTTTTGGTGATGTGGAGGCCCAGGCCGGTGCCAGGGGCTTCGCGCGCACGCCGGTTTTCGGAGCGGAAGAATTTTTGAAAGATTTTTTCCTGTTCTTCTTCGCTGATGCCCAGGCCGTTGTCGCGCACGGCCACGTGGACGACTTCGGGCGGGCCGTTGGGTTGCCATTCGTTGGGTACATGCTCGGCCCAGATTTCGATGGTGCCGCCTTCGGGTGTGTATTTGTGGGCGTTGCTGACCAGGTTGGTCAGAATTTGCGCCAAACGCACTCGGTCGCCCCAAATCGGCGGCAGGTCTTCGGGAATGTGTACTTCCAGCTTTTGTTGTTTGTCTGCGATTTGTTGGCTGAGGGAGTGTACAACTTCATCGACGACTTCGTGGAAGTTGACCCGTTGGAATTCCAGCTCCAGTTTGCCCGCTTCGATGCGAGAGATGTCGGTCAGGTCGGAGACCAGCCGGGCCATGCGCTCAACGTTGGCGCGGATGACCGAGAGGAATTGGGCTTGGTTTTCGTTGACGGGGCCCACCGCGCCTTTGGCCAGTAGGTCGGCGTATCCTCGGATGGAGGTCATCGGGGTTTTGAGTTCGTGGGCAACGAAGGAGATGAAGTCGCTCTTGGTTTGGTTGGCTTCTTGCACTTCGGCATAAAGTTGGGCGTTGGTGATGGCAATGGCCGCGTGGTCGGCTAAGCGCACCAAGAAGCGGACGGTTTCTTCGTTCCACACGTAGGGGTCCAAGCTTTCCAGCACCAGCAGGCCGACGACTTGGTCTTCGCGCTCAATGGGGACCACGATTTGGGCGCGGGCGTGTGTGTGTAGCAGGGGCGTATTGCTTTCTTCGGCCAAGACCCGTTGGGGCTCTCGGGTTTCGACCGCGCGCGTCATGCCTGGGCAGCGGGAGATGGGCACACCCGTGGCGCGGTAGGGGCCTAACTCGCCTTCGGGGTAGCCTTGGTCGGCGATGATGGTGAGGGTGTTTTCTTGGAGCAGGCCGATGAGCCCCGCGACCGCACCGGTGCGCCGCACTGCCCATTCCAGGGTCACTTGCATTGCCCGTTGAACGTCTAAGCTGGTGTTGAGTTCGCGGTCAATGCGTTGGAGTACGGAAAGCTCTTCGACCCGAGCGGCCAAGGCTTGGTCGGTCATGGTGTAGAGGCGGGCGTTTTGGATGGCAATGGCCGCTTGGCCTGCGAAGGCCAGCAAAAGCTGTTCGTCGTCGGCGGTGAAGACGCCCTCGCGCTTGTTGATGACTTCCAGCGCGCCGATGGCTTGGTCTTGGGTGATCATGGGCGCGATGAGCACCGAGCGGGTTTTGAAGTGGGTTTCACGGTCAATGGACCTTTCCCAGTTGTCTTCTCTTTCCACGTCGGTGACCCGCAGGGGCATGCGCTCTTCAATGGCGCGTCCCACCAGGCCGCTTCCCGGGGGCAGGCGTTTGCCCTGCAGGTTTTCGCCCACTGGCCCGGTCACCACGGCAAAGATTAATTCGCCTGTGTCTTCATCCACCAGGAAGAGGGTGCCGGCTTCCGCGTTGAGCAGCGAGACGGCGCTGTTGAGGATTTGTTCGAGCAGGGTTTGCAGGTCTAAGGTGGACGAGAGTTTGCGGGTGATTTGGTTCAGGACGGTGAGTTGGGCGGCGCGTTGGCGGGTTTCTTCCAGCAGGCGGGCTTTGACGATCGCGCCGGCGGCCAGGTCGGCGATGGCTTGCACCAGCCGCTCTTGCTCTGCAGTGTAGGCGACTTCTACCGCGGAGTCGGCCATGATCATCACGCCAATGGCCTCGGCCCCCGCGTTGAGGGGCACGCCCATCCAGGCCAAGGCGTCGGGCAGGTCAACGGCGTAGCCCTTTTGGCGGCAGATGGCGGGGTAGTCGTTGACGCGCAGCACGTGGCGGGTTTTTAAGACCTCCCACGCCAGCCCGCGGCCCTTTTCCAGGGGCTGACCTTCCAGGTTTTTGCGCCGTTCGTCGCCGTCTGCGGCAAAGACGTAGCGGAGTTGTTGGGAGGTCGGCTCATACAGCAAAATTTGGAAGTAGCGGGCGCGCACCAGGCGGGTGGTTTGCGCGTAGAGCAGTTCTAAGAGGTCGTCGAAGACCAAGGTGATGTTGACCCCCTGCGCCACACGCGCCAGGATGTTCATTTGCTCGATGCGGCGTTCCAGGTCAGAGACGGTTTGCGCGCGCTCGATGGCCAGCGCGGCTTGGCGGCCGAGGGCTTCCAGGAATTCGACTTCTTCGTTGCCGTAGAGCCGCCCCGGGCGAGGCCCCAGCGCCAGGAAGCCTACCAGCCGTTCTCGGCCGGGCAGAGGCACATAGATGACGGCTTGGAGCAGCGCCAGGCGGGCGGCGACGGGTTCCAAGTCGCGGGGGAGGTTGTCGGGGTCGAAGAAGTAGGTGTGCCCCAGGCGCTCCAGGAAGTGGGGCAAGGGGTTGTCGGCCGCAAACGTGATGTCGGAGGTGGGGCGCCCTTGCTCGTCAGGGAAGGCGCGGTATTGGCCGTTGACGGTGTCGTAGAGAAAGAGGTGTAAGGGGTGGGCGTAGAGGTTGGAGGCCACGGTTTGACGCGTCAGCCGAGCGACGGTTTCAATGTTGGCTGCTTCGACCAAGGCCCGCCCAAAGGCGTCCAGTTGGACTTGGTAGGCCAGGTTGGTGTGGCCGAAGAGGCGGTTGATGCCTTCTTCCAACCGGTTGCGGATGGGGTTGAACAGGGCTGCGACGAGAAACGCCCAAAAGCCCAGCAGATAAGGGTTGTGGGGGCGTATCTTGGTGCCCAAGGCCAGGGTGAGGCCAACCACGACGAGGTTGTAGCCCACCACGATGATCACCAGCATGGCTGCATAGACCAGGGCTTGCCGCATGAGCACGTCGGTGCGGGTAACCCGATAGCGCAGCAGGGCGTAGGCTAACCCCAGGGGGAAGAAGATGGTCGGCAGGAGCACCCAAAGTGAGAAGTGCGCTGCAATGCCAAATTGAGGGAGCAGCAACCAGACGATGATCGGCCCAAAGCCCACCAAGAAACTGGCTAAGATGAAGGTGGCTTGTGCCCTGGCCAAGGGGTATTCGGAATGCGAGCGGGTATAGACAAGCCTTCCTAAGAAGATGAGGCCGGCGAGGGCATCAAACGCGTAGAGCACTTGGCGGGCGTGGATGTAATGCCAGGGGTGTTGGGCATCATACATGGTGAGCCAGTTCCAAAACACCAAGACGAAAAAGGTGGTGTGGCCAAAGCCCAACATCCACGGGTGGCGGCGGAAGAGGCTCAGCGGCCGCGGCAAGAGCACGGCCAGGTTGAGTATGGCCGCGCCCCCCATGCCGACCGCGAAAATCCACAATGGGGGCAAGTAGTGCGAGCCCCAAATTTCCAACGTTGCCCCCAGCGCCAGCCCCACCGACACGGCAAACATGGAGAAAGAGCGCCCTAAATTGTCGTAGCGCCGAAAGATGAAAACCCAAATGCCAATGAACGTAAAAAGGAGCCCTAAGATGTAAAGCGGGTAAAAGAGAAACCACTGGTCGCGTGGGGTGAAAGCGCGTAAAACGATGACGACTTCTTTGATGGTGTTGTCGGGTGAGCGCACGGTGAAGGTGACCGTATCGCCCACATGATATTGGCGCAGCCGATGGTCGTAATCCCGAACGCCTTTCAGAGGTTCCCCATCGAGCGCGAGCAAAACGTCGTCCACATGGAGGCGGGTGGGCGTGTCGGGCGCGTATTGAGGATTTTGGAGTGCCCCCACGACCAGCGTGGTTTCGACCAGCGCGCCGGTGAAGGGCTGTTGCATCCATGCGCGGAGCAGGAAGGGCGTTGCCAGCAGCGCGGCCGACATCACCAGGATGTATATCAGCGTCACCAGCGGGAGGAGTTTGTCGTCCAGCCATTCTGGCAGGTAGGACGACGAAGATAGGATATGGCGGCTATTGAACAAGTTGAGCCGTGGGGTGGAAGAACGCTCGATGGTCATTGGTAAGGCCCATAATCGAAGGGATTTCCTCTATTGTATGCGAGGG
>Ga0256914_1002307_pt1 | contig 16139 bp, 13 predicted proteins | sample HulkmetaG_FD_191571 | JGI IMG/M metagenome (GOLD analysis project Ga0256914, IMG submission 191571) | Hydrothermal chimney microbial communities from Main Endeavour vent field at the Juan de Fuca Ridge, Pacific Ocean - Hulk | ecosystem: Environmental > Aquatic > Marine > Hydrothermal vents ... | reverse complement strand
CCGTCGCCTTCTTCCCTCAAAGCAGACTTGACTTAGTACTAGTATTTATCTCTGTTTTTCATTTTATCATAGCAACAGATGTGGACTAAAATTGGGTGGAGCCATTATTGCAACGAGGGACGATAATGTGGTGCAACGATGGTCTGTATGCTCATCCCCGCAAGATTGCAACGCTAGCGGCGGTGGCGATGGGTGACTTGTGGCAGTGCACCAGTTTCCAGTCGGGGATGTTCTCGCTGCCGAAATTGTGAAAAACGCGGCTTTCGTTGTGAGAAAGATGCCGCACGCGCCCGTCTTGCCGAATACGCACGAAAAGAGTGTAACTGATTATCGCGGTATCTCCATAACGTTGGATGCGAGGCTGCAAAATCTCATGTTGGATGTGCAGGCCCGCGGAGGTTCCTCCTCCGCTCACAGCGGCCCGGTGCACCGAAATTTCGCGTAGGTGGAAGTCAATACCATCGATGCGTTGAGGCGAGATGTACCATTCGAAGAAGGAAACATCCGCCGAGGTCAACGCTGCATAAGCCTCTACATTCCCATCCCAAATGGCTTGCAAACATCGATCGAGCAGGTCGAACAGTTGGCCAGCGAATTCAGGAGAAGGATCGGAAGAATAAGACATCGTTAGTACCTTACCGTGAGAATTTTGCCCACAGAGCTGAAAAATGATCTCACGCAAAGACGCCAAGAAGGATTGTGCTTCTTTTTTCTTTGCGGCCTGGCGACTTGGCGTGAGAGGTCTTCATGGTTCCGGCTTGTCCGGGTTAGAAATAAAAGAAAAAACACGCAACTTTTCCTGGCGCCACCAGGGTACACAAGAAGTTGCTTGCCGATGAATCGACGAAAATGAATTAAACCATCGTATTCTGCCCCGTATCAGCCATCCTGTCAACTACAACATGGCAAAGGGGTGCGTTTCAAAATGGGGGCAATCATTGCCATCCCGCCTGATGAATCCGGCTCCGGAGCGGAGCTCCCCAGGGCGGATTGCGAATCCGCCCGGCAAAACAGAAAAGCGCCCAACATTGAACCATGCCCTGACAATGGGTGCGGTTCAAAATAGATGCATTCACTCGATGTAGACCGACTGAGGTGGTCAGGCCAGCGAGTCATAAAATCGCGTGTGCACATTTTGGCTCTCCAGCCGGAACTGTGACCCGAAGACATTGATAAACTGCCATGAAATTGAAACGCCCCCCTGGCAAAGGACCCGTTTCACTATTGTGGCAATGCGTCTGATAGAGCGCTGGCCGAGTGAGATCGACCTCCATAGGCGCTTCGCGCCCATGCATCGCGTTCCAAAATCTGCTATACTCACGGCCATGCGCGATCTCAACCAACGTCTCACCTCAATTTTGGGCCAGGAGCCCCGCCTTAGTCCTCTCGGCGGCGGCTGCGTGGGCGAGGTGTACCGCGCGGACCTGCCCGACGGGCGCAGGGTCGTGATCAAGGTCGATAGCAGCGACCATGCGGTGCTGGACAAAGAGGGCTGGATGCTGCGCTATCTGGCCGAACACAGCGCTCTGCCCGTACCCAAAGTGCTGCACAACGCGCCCGATCTGCTGGTGATGAGCTTTCTTCCTGGCCACAGCGATTTCGACGCCCAAGCCGAAGCCCACGCCGCCCAACTGCTCGCCGACCTGCACACCCGTAGCGCCTCCGCCTACGGCCTCGAACAAGACACCCTCATCGGCGGGTTGCACCAGCCCAACCCCTGGACCGAAAGCTGGCTGGATTTCTTCCGCGATCAGCGGCTGCTGTTTATGGGCCGCGTGGCCCACGACGCCGGGCATCTGCCCGCCAGCACCCTGGCCCGCATCGAGAAGCTGGCCGGGCGTCTCGACCGCTGGATGGAAGAACCACCCGCCCCCGCACTCATCCACGGCGATGTCTGGAGCGCCAACGTACTCGCCAAAACTGGACGCATCACCGGCTTCGTGGACCCGGCCATCTACTACGCCGACCCGGAGATAGAGCTGGCCTTCATCACCCTCTTCCACACCTTCGGCGATGCGTTTTTTCACCGTTATGACGAGTTATTCGGCATCCGTCCCGGCTTCTGGGAGGCCCGGCGCCACCTTTACAACCTCTACCCCCTGCTGGTGCATGTGCGGCTCTTTGGCGGAGGTTACGTGGATTCGGTCAAGCGCACCCTGACGCGGTTCGGCGCATAACCCCCTAACAAGAACCCCCATTGCACATTTTCAGCCCCCCTACTTCGATCCCTGTTCACTCCTGACAAGCCTTCATTAGATGTAGATGTCGTGGGAAAAACATTTCACCACAAACGCACATGGTGTTCGGAAAATTCAGTAGATCACGATTGCGAGAGTATGTGTCCAGCTGGATTCGTAATCCGGCGGGTTTGACGCTCGAATCACCGCCAGATCACGGATCCGGCTCTGCACATCATGGCAGATCGTGATCTACTGAAATTGATATATCCACGGCGAGAAAGCCCCCTCCACCGCGACGAATCGGTGGAGCCTTCCGCCATCGCTTCAAAAAAATGATCTCGCCCATAGCTAAACAACGTTTTTCAGGAACTGACGCTACAACATTGCCGCCTAGTGGGCGTATGGGCACATACGCCTTGTGCTTTGTTTTGCCGGAGCCACTTAGCCTGCAGGTGGGCCGACTAGGAACGATCCATCTTCCGTCAGGATTACTGGTATACGTCGGCTCGGCATTGGGGTCAGGCGGACTTCGTGCGCGCCTCCACCGGCATCTGACTCGCGACAAACGCCTGCACTGGCATATCGACACGCTCAGCGCCCAGACGCCTCCTCATTTCTGGCTGGCATTGGCGGATGGAGAACACCATGAATGCGACTGGGCGCAGAGACTAGCCGCTCACCCCCTCGCCAGCATCCCCGCGCCAGGTTTTGGCAGCAGTGATTGCAAACAGGGGTGTCCGGCGCACCTGATAGCCTTTCCCGCCGAAGTCACGCCCCAACAGATTGTCGAATGGCTGCTAAAGTAAGCTCCCACAGCAGTTTCAAAATTGTCGTTGCTCCAAGCCCCCCTCCGAACGCGAGCGTAGCGAATGTCGGGGAAGGGCCGGGGAGGGGGCAAAAAGGAGGCGGGGAAGCCTCAGATAAACGCTTTCTGGCCGATTTTCCCTAAATTTGGAATTGCTGAAGCCCCCAAAAGTTGTTTGACTTTCATTGATTTATTTTGTAACGACGCCAAGACGAAAAGAGAAAGCTGGACGAAGACAATCGTCTACTTTCGTTTATCTTGGTCTGTACTCGTCATGTGACAGGTCACCGGATTTCTATTAGAAGTTAAGACATTTTCTTGAGCCTACTTATCCGCATCATTTCCCACTTAAATCCTTGATCAACACAGGAATACGACGGCCTACTGCCCGGAAACCAAAGCCTTTGTAGAGTCGCTGAGATACAACATTATGCCATTGGGTGTTGAGGGTCACATGTTTCGCCCCCTGACGCGCGGCAAAATCCAAGGCATCAGCCAACAGATAACGCCCATATCCCAATCCTTGTCGCGCAGGCAAAATGGCCAGTCGTACGATTTGCGCTTGCTCGCCATGCACCTGCACACAAGAATATCCCACCAAATCACCCTGCTCCTCCAGCACTGCAAATCGATCCGCAGTCATCAACCATTTCACCAGTTCGCCACTGCTGAACTGCCACGGCCAATCAAAAGCCTGATGATCTAACAGCGTAAGATGGTTGATTTCGTGAGAACCAAGCGCTCGAAGGTGGACCTCCGGGCGGATGAACTCGGGGGTTAAGGGCTGAAGCGGAATTGCTCGCTCGAAATGGATGATATAATCATGCACCACAAACCCCTGCCGCATCAGCGGGGCGGCCAGCCACACATCCACGGCCAGGTGCATCAAAAAATGCACCCCCCGAGCAAGTTGCTCGCTCTCCAGTGGGTGCAAGAGATAAGTTAAACCATCATCGATAAGCCAACCATTAACCAACCCCAACCCTCGCAACATGGCAAGGCGCTCTTGATAAGAAGACGTGCACGCAAACCCCCACAGTAAAGGCCCGGTATCCGCCACCAAACAGTGATCACGCTTGATCATTTGCACCAGGTCTTCGTAACCAAAGTGCATGACAACACGCCGCGCATGCTGGCGTAATTGCATGATGCGGTCGAGATCCTCAAGAGCGGCAGGACGGACGACAATCTGGATTTCGTGCATAGTTGACAAACGATTCGAAAAAATTGATACCTTATTTGTAACTGCTAAGGTTGACTCGTCTGCGCCGCTCCGCCCGAGGCTAAATCGGGTTACGGGTGCAAAGCCCCACTGGGGCTCAGCCGTGCAGCCCAGAGGGCTTGGCAAGGGTAGCCCGGAGGTTCAGCTCCGGGCGAAAAAACAGGCCGAAGCCAGGTACGTAAGCAGTTACCCTTATTTTAACATAGTCGCAAATATGCAGAATAAAAACAAACCCTGGACTTAACGCCTTTTTTCTTCTTAAATCATGCATTTTTAGACATCCTACATCTCTCAATTGGCATATTCGCAAAAATGCGTTAGGATAAGATGTCTCCCGTTTGGTTTCTCGCACCATGGGGCGAACATCTAACCATACACACGAGTGATTCATCATCAGCGAAACACCTTAAAACCCTCTGAGCAACCAACTGGTCGCCCGCCACGGAGCATGCCTCCCTCTCGTCAACATAGGCATCATATTTATTGTTGACGCTGAGGTGAACGGAGGCGGGTTTCGTCATAGGCGCTACGTGGATGCTTACTTTTCGCTAAGCTCCCACCCGTGTTACCAGTCTACAATTCCCAAATTCAGTAGATCACGATTTGCCATGATGCGCAGAGCCGGATCCATGATCGGGCGGTGATTCGAGCGTCAAACCCGCCGGATGGCGAATCCGGCTGGACACATACTCTCGCAATCGTGCTCTGCTGAAATTACCTGCTTCAACTTGCTTCCCGCCCTGAAACTGCATGCGATACCGGGCAGAGGTCTCAGGGTGGGAGCAATGAAATGTCAGTGGAAAAGCCATGCCAATGGCGCCCGAAGCAGCATGACAAGCAGGAAGCAATCTTAGTTTTCGTCGCCACCACCTGGCGGCGATTTGGAGCCAACTCGCAAGCCCACCACGACGCGCTGGGGTGCGATTCTCAGAATTCACCTAATCGCCAAGAGGCCCACCTTGAAAGCATTCGACTACATTCGACCAGAAAACCTGGAAGAAGCCAGCCACTATCTCACCCAAGGGAAACGCGTGCGCATTCTTGGGGGTGGCGTTACGCTTTTTCTTCAACTTCAGGATGAAACGCACGCGCCCGACATTGTTCTGGATGTCAAGCAGTTGCCAGGATTTCGCGACATACGGTATCACCATACCCATGGACTCAAACTGGGAGCAGCCGTTAATTTGCAACACCTGGCCACCGGACTCGAAATACGCCGACACTATCTGATGTTGCACCACACCGCGCAGAAACTCGCCTCACCGCAGATTCGCAATCGGGCCACCATTGGTGGCACTCTGGCCTGGGTTTCCCCGGTTTCTGAACTGGCCGCCCCTATGCTGTGCTATGACGCTGTTTGTCATACCTGGCGACCACAAGGCGCCCGCACAATTCCCATCTCAGAGCTCTATCTCCCCGGCGGCAAATCGGCATTGCAACCTGATGAGCTGATCACCCATGTGCATCTGCCTTCATTCCCGACCCGAACCTTTGGCGTGTATCAACGGCAAACGGTAAGACACGATGGCCGTAGAATGATCGCTGGCATGGCCGTGCTGGCCATCCGCAAACACAACGAACTTACCCACTGGCGCATCGCCGTGCTTGGCGTGGACGATCGCCCCAAACGCATCCTCGAAGCGGAAAGCCTTTTGGAAGGATCGCCCGATGAGAACGCCATCGCCCGCGCATTGAGCGCCGTGCAAGACAACATTCATCCTCAAGATGTCGTTTATGCTCGGGCGGATTATCGTCGCGAGGTGCTCATTACGCTGCTCGAACGCGGTATTCATTCCACCATCAATAATCTTCAGGAATAATTGTACATGAACCACGATATCGAATTGATCGTCAACGGAGAGCATCGCACACTCACCGTGGCGTCGCAGCAGACGCTTCTTGATGTGCTCAGAGAAGATCTGGCATTGACCAGCGTCAAACATGGCTGTTCGACAGGTGAATGTGGCGCTTGTAGCGTTTTGTTAGATGGAGAAGTTGTCAACTCGTGCATGGTGTTGGCCGTGGAAGCTGACGGCACAGAAATTCTCACTGCCGAGGGGCTGGCCTCGGAGGAGGAGCTTCATCCACTACAGAAATCATTTATCGATCATCACGGCGTGCAATGCGGCTACTGCGCCTCGGGCATGTTGATCTCGGCCAAAGCGCTACTAAATCGCACATCACGACCCCACGAAGAAGAAATACGCGAAGCATTGGTGGGCAATCTCTGTCGATGCGGCGCCTATGCCGACATCATTAAATCTATTCAGGTCGCTTCACGGGCCAGACGTTAGAGGTGGTGAGGATGATTTCACGTAAACCCCATGTAATCGGTAAACCCTTTCCTCTGATTGAAGCGCAGAAAAAGCTCACAGGCAAAACATGCTATGCCGGTGATGAGAGCGTCGGGCCCGATATGCTTCACGCCCGCATTTTATTTAGTGAACGTCCCAGCGCCCGTTTTCGTCTACAAAATCTAGAAGCGGCGCGCGAATTCCCGGGCGTGATCGCCCTCCTCACTGCCCAAGATATCAATGGGCCTGTGGGACGCACCATTGCGGATCGCGAATTGTTGGCCTCGGAACGCGTGCGCTACGTAGGACAACCACTGGCCATCGTTGCTGCAGAAACGCCCGAAGCCGCGGCTGCGGCGCTCAAACAAATCCAAGTCGACTACGAAGAAGAGCCCGCCGTTCTCAGCATCGCAGAAGCATTAGCGAAAAACGCACCGGTAGTGCATCCAAACTATCGCGAATATCCTGGGGCCGAACATCTAAACGCCACCCCAGAACACAACATCGCACACGAACTCTCTTTTGCCCGGGGCGATGTCGAGCAAGCATTCGCCAAAGCAGACATCGTATTGGAACGCAGTTATAGCGCGGCGCATCTACAACACGCCCCCATGGAAACCCATGGCGGCGTCGCCCAACAGCAGCCCGATGGCAGCATTGTCATGTGGATGCACGTCCAAGCGCCATTTCTGCAGCGTAGCATCATATCAAAAGCTTTGCATCTGCCGCCTGAAAAGGTGCGTATTATCACTGGGTGTGTTGGAGGCAGCTTTGGCGGCAAAGTTTTCGTCAGCATCGAGGGACTTTTGGCAGCCATCGCACTTCACGTCGGGGGCCGCCCGGTGCGACTTCTTTTGAATCGCGAAGAGGAATTCAAGGGCGTATTCATGGCGCCCGCCATGCAGGCGCGTCTTAAAATGGCCGCCACCAAAGAAGGACGCATCACAGCGATTCAGGCCACTTACGATTGGGATGTAGGCGCCAGCGTCGACGCCGCCCTCTTCCATTTGCAGGCTGTCATCCTGGCCGGAACCGGCCCATACGCCATCCCCAATGTCAAAATCCAAACCCGGGCCATCTACACCAACTTGCTGCCCGCGGCGCCACTGCGCGGCGTAGGCATTGCCCAGGTTCATTGGGCCATCGAACAACATGTCGACGAACTGGCCGACATGCTCAACATGAATCCCTTGAACATGCGACAATGGAACCTGGTCAAAGGTGGAGACCAGCTCTTTCCCAACTTTGTCATGCACGCCAATGGTCTGGAATCTTGCGGACTGCAGGTAGTGAAAGCCATCGATTGGCAGCCGACAGCCCCGCCTCCTGCACCAGCCCCCAACAATACCCCCACCTCGCCCTCCTACACCGGCAGCGGCCGGGGCATGGCCATTGGCTGGAGCCCCATCCTGCTCTCCGATCAATGTGGCAGTAGCGTCACCATTCAACTCGACGCCGAAAATCTCTGCAACGTCATCGTCGATGGCGTAGATATCGGACAAGGCCTATACGCATTCGCCACCCAACTCATCTCGTTCGAATTGAACATTCCCACGGAATGGATCACTGTGGAGCCCACCGACACCGCGAACTTCGATCCCCACTGGGAAGCCTCCTATCATAATTTGCTGTGGAGTACGGGTCATGCCCTCCTCAAAGCCACGGCTGAACTCAAACATCAAATCCTCGCCTATGTTGCAAAAGCCTGGAAGGAGCCCCCAACCAATCTGGACATTGTCGAAGGGGAAGTCATCTCCTACGCCACCCGCAGAAAATACCCCCTACTGACGCTCTTGGAGCAAGGCATGGACGATGATGCCCCCCCGCCAGCATTCAGCGTCACCAGCACTTATCGCCCGCCCAACGTCAACGACTCAATCGACAGTCAACTGCAATCCTTTGCCGCAACAGCCTATGCTGCCGAAGTCCAGGTGGATGAACGCACTGGCGCGCTCAAGATCTTACAACTGGCCGCGGCAGCCGATGTTGGACACGCCCTCAACCCCGAAAGCGTGAAGGCGCAGATCAAAGGAGGAATGATTCAGAGCGTCAGTTTCACACTGCTTGAGGCAATGCTCTTCGAAAACGGAGTTCCCCTTTCTGTTAACTTCATGGACTACCCCATCGCCACCACTGCGGATATGCCGCAACAGCTCCATCCCATCGTGGTGGAAGTTCCCCAACAAAGTGGCCCCTACGGCGCACGCGACCTCTCGCATCATGTGCAAGTAGGAGCCGCCCCCGCCATTGCCAACGCCATCTACCGGGCGGTGGGAGTGCGCATCCGCGACCTCCCCATCACCCCCCAGCGCATCTACGACGCCATCCAGAAAAAACGCAACGCTGAGGACCACAACAGCTAGAGCCAGTCAACCAGATCCACCACACTCCCCAACACCAAATCCGCCTCTCGCTCCAAGTCTTCTCGATTTCCAAACCCCGTCAGCACGCCCACGGCCGCGGCATTGGCGGCCCGAGCTGCGCGAATATCCGCCAGCGTATCACCCACCACCACACACTGCTCCGTGGTCACACCCAACTGCTGTGCTGCAACAAAAATCGGTTCTGGATGGGGCTTCAGGCGATGCACGTCATCCCGACATACAATGGCGTTGAATACATCGACCAGCTGATAACGCTGCAAAAAACGCATCGTTGACGCACGATCTCGCGTGGTCACTAATCCCAACTGATAACGCACGCCAAGCTCGCGTAAAGCGCCCTCCGCGCCGGGAACAATTCCCAGCTCGGTCGATTTTTTATACCCCAACCACTTTCGAATCCGGCGTATGCTGCGAAACGCATCATCATCAAGACTCACAGCATCCAGGCGCGCCATCCACCAGGCCATAACCGGCTCTATTCTCATCAACCAGCGGCGAATATAGGGACGACTATCGCCTTCGGGAAAAAACTTCTGCAACGGGCCAAGGCGTCGAACCAACTCATCTACAATTTGATCATCCGTTTCCGCCAGAGTGCCGTCAAGATCAAACAAAACAGCGGTGATCGGCTGACCGCGTAACATGCCGCGCCACTGAATCGCCGCACCTCCCCAGGCAGGCTCTTCAGGAAAAGGATCCAAGTCCATCATACGGCGCAACACATATCGCCCCAACACGCGCACCGAAGCAAGAGTGGGCGCAGCCAACAACACGCCCAACAATCCAAATTCAATAGCGCCCAAGATCGCCCCTACAAACACAACGCCAGGATGAAGATTGACTCGCCTTCCCACCACGCGCGGATAGAGGTAAATTTGTTCGAACTGAAAGATAAGGGCATAGAGAGCCAACACAATCAACGCAATGAGCCAATTATCAAGAGGCAACCAACTCGAACCGCCAAAAAATGCAACGAACACCGCCAACAACGCCCCCAAAGTAGGCCCCACCGAGGGTATGAACTCCATAAAACCAGCAAAGATGGCAATGAGCAGCACATGCTGAATCCCTAAAATCCACATTGTTAGCCCAACCAACGTTCCCACGACAAAGGCCAAAACCAACGTACCTTTGAAAAAATGCTCCCAAATCAATCCCAACTCCTGCAACAGTCGGGAAACATCGCGTCGATAGGATCGAGGGAGATGTTCGAAAAACCAATTCTCTAGCTTATAGCTATCTTTGATCAACCAAAAAGTGACCACAGCGACAAAGAACACCCAGAACAAACTGGAAAGCATCCCCAACAAAGAGAGCGCTGCCTGAGAAATGTAGGTGCTCAAAAACTGTTGCAATCCGGTGGAAGATTGCAACAAAATATCCCGCACATCAATACTCAAAGAGCCCCAATGCAGCGTAATGTTGCCGAGATTATCAATAAACTCGTTAAAGGACTCAAAATCGAATTGAACATTCGAAGTCAGCGAGACCAGGCTGGGCGTGATAAGAATTGGAGCCAGAGTGATAAACCCCAACAACACCAAGAATACCGCCCCAACGGCGACACCTCGCGGCAACCCGGTCTGTCGAACAATCCAATTGGTGGGAGGATTCAACAAAAAAGCCAACACGGCCGAAATAATCAAGAAAGGAATCGCCTCACTGAATCGAACCAAAACCCATCCGCTGAAGATCATGATGAGCGCCAGCACGATGAGTTTCGTGGTGTTCGACCAGGAAGATTCTTGCATGACAGTGCGCATGACAAACCACAATGCCGAACTATGGCATCAATGAAAACGCTTGCAGTGGCCAATAACGCATCCACGCGTGTCCAACAATGTGCTCGATGGAGACAGGCCCAAAAACACGCGAATCGCTGGAGTTGTTGCGGTTATCTCCCATCACAAAAATCGAATCTTCGGGGATCACCGTGGGAGGATAACTTCCTCGCATCGAGCCCTTGACATAGGGTTCGTCCAGCGGCTGGCCATCAATCCAGACAACGCCATCTTTGATCTCGATGGTTTCGCCAGGTAAACCGATCACCCGTTTGATCAACAACTTATCATACCCAGGCACCTGAAGCACCACGATATCTCCCCTGGAGGGTCGATGAAACCGGTAACTGACCTTCTCAATAATCAAACGTTGATGTCCATAAAGCGTCGGCTCCATGCTATAGCCTTCTACACGCGTCGCTTGCGCCAAAAATAGATGGATAACAATGGCAATGATCAGCGCAGGCGCGAGGGTGCTAAACGCCTCCCTGACAAATGAAACAGGCAACGACGCCTCTCCACCCATTGAAACATCAGCTGGCCATGTCCCGGGACGATATTCCTGATCGGACGAATAACGCTGAGGTTGTTGCGATGGATGAATGATTTTGCTATCCGGCGGCAATGTGCGCCAACGATGATTCTGTGTGCTCATAGCCCAAAATGATAACAGTTTTTGGCAACAAGCGCCAAGTTTCATAAGCGCCTTCTTGCGAATTTTTTACGGTAAAGAAATTCGTGTACAATAACAACAACTCTTCCCCCACTCCCCTCTACGAGACTATCGTCATGGCACACACCCTGAAAACCGAGGTCAAAATTGTCCATCTGGCGCGTGGACGTCGTAGCAATCATGCGCCTACTGCACGCATTGTGGAGCCCACTTCGGGGATTGCGCCCACCCGTGGCAAGGGCAATCTCTACATCCTCATCGAGCTCGATGGCGGGGATACCTCTCGCACAGGATCGCTTTACCGCCAATTGCTCAACATCATCCAGGAGACCTACTACAACGCCCGCGGGGATGTGATCGAAGCGCTGACCGAAGCGCTGCAATCTGCCCATGTGCTGTTACAACATTACAACCGGGATGCCGGCGCAGATTTTACAGCGGGAGCAACTTGTCTGGTCGTTACCAGTCAGGAAATCATCTCAGCCCAGGCGGGCCCCACCATCCTGGCGGTGAGCAGCGATCAAGGCCTGCAATGGTTTTCGCCACTGAACGACGAACATTATGTCGCTCTGGGTGAGGCAGACGCTCCCACGGTGGAGATCGGACGGGTGCCCGGTCATTCGGGCATTGTCATGGTGGCCATGGATAGTGCATGGGCCAATTATCTAGAAGTGCCGCTGATGATGGAGGCCACGGCTGTGGCCCGGGCCCAGGCGGTGGCGGACCAGATGGCAGGCATTGGCATTGGGGCCAGTGACGATTTGACCGCACTGGTGGTCACGTTGACCGAATCGGCCGCGCAGCGCCAGCAACGGCCTCTCACGTCAGACGCATTGCCCGCCGAAGCTGAAGCGGCCACCCCCAGCGATGAAATCCCCCTGGCTCCTGAAGCATGGGAGGATGACTTTGTTGAAGGAGAGGATGAGCTGGCATGGGATGACATGTATGATTCTCCCTCTTCAAAGGTGGAATCTCAACGCGACGTACAAAAAGGGTCCCGATTCGGTGCATTTTCAGGATGGGGAAAACGCGCACCTCGCCCCAGCATCTCAAAGAAACCCGCCACAACACCTGGCGCAAAACCCAAGAAACCCCGGCGTTTACCTTTTATCCTGGGCATCATACTCATCATCATTATCGGCGCGGTCGCAGTGACGGCAGGCATGTGGTATTACCAAGGACAACAACGGGTGAAGTTGTTCGAGAAATATCTCAATGCTGCTCAGGTGCAACTGCAAAGCGCCCATGCCGCACCCGATGTCGAACAGGCCCGTCGCCTGCTTCAGGCATCGCAAGAACAGCTGGATCAAGCCAACCAATTCTTCCCCGATCACCCCGAAGTGCGTAAGATGCGCGCACAGATCCTCGACTATCAGGCCCAGATCAACAAAGTAGTGGGGCTAATGGCTGGATTCGACCTGCCGTTGATCACCTTCGACGATCCCGCCTCGAACCCATCCACCGTTTTCGTCAATGGGCTCAGCGTCTATGTGCTCGATACCGGCCGCGAAAGCTTCGAGCGCTATTTGCTGGATGACGCAACCAGCGATCGTCTGGCCAACAGCGACGACAACCCCAAGCAACTCCTGAAGGCTGGAGACGCGGTGGAAGGGCGCACCGTGGGCAAACTTTCCGAAGCAGTCTGGGCGCCCACGGGCGGCAACCGCACCGCCACAGGTCCGCTGATTCTGGATCACAGCGTGCAGCTGTTTGGCATCAATGAGGGACTCGGCCCTGTCAATGTGGCTCTGGCCGAAAATCCATCCTTGCAATTCGTCAACGGCATGTACTTCTACAACGGCAACATTTACTTACTCGACTCGGTAGGCAATCAGTTCTGGCGCTATCGCCCCAGCGGCGCCAACTATGCCAATCCGCCCGAGCCATACTTCCCCGCCGAGACGCCAGTCGATCTGAAATCTGTCATCGACGTGGGCATCGATGGCTACGTGTGGTTGCTTTATCCCAACGGCAGTATGCTCAAATTCCTTTCTGGCAAACAAGAGCCCTTTGCTCTCGAGCAGGTCGATCCTCCCCTGACACAGGCAGTGGCGCTGTGGATGAATTTAGCTGACCCTCCAGCTGGGCGCATCTTCATTGCCGACGCCGCCACCAACCGCATACTTGTCTTCGACAAAGAAGGTAAATTCCTGGCCCAACTCACCCCGCTCGAACATGGCAGCGCTTTGAACGATCTCAAAGACATCTTTGTCGACGAAATGACCAACACCCTCTACCTGCTCACAAAAACCAAACTCTACCAATCGCCACTCCCCACCATCCATCCCCAAGACACGACGCAATAATGGAAGAGGGACTGGCCCAATTTCTACGCTATCTTCGAGCCGAACGTGACGCTTCGCCCTACACCTTGCGCAATTACGGCAACGAAATCCAAGAATTCATCGACTTTGCCGCAACGCGGAACATCCACCAATGGCAAAATGTCGATGTAGCGCTGATTCGGGCCTGGATGGCCTCACTACATCACAAAAACTATCATCCGGCGTCCATCGCCCGTAGACTCTACGAGCTTCGCTCTTGCTTCCGTTTTCTGATGCGAGAGCACATCGTTGACAAAAATCCGGCTGCACAGATCAGCCCGCCCAAACAACCACGCACATTGCCAGATTATCTGACCATGGCGCAGATGATCGAATTGCTGAGTGCGCCCGATGTGAATACTCCCCTGGGATTGCGTGACGCCGCCATTCTTGAAACCTTGTACAGCGCCGGACTTCGCCGCAGCGAGATCATGGGGTTACGGCTGAAAGATGTCAATCTCACCCAGAAACAACTGCGCGTGTGGGGCAAAGGAGGAAAAGAACGCATCGCGCTCATCGGCGAACCCGCCCGGTTAGCGCTCGAACGCTACATCCACCGCGGACGCCCCGAACTGCTGGCCCAAAATCCCAACGCATCCTCACGCCCGCCCGATGCCCTCTTCCTCAACTACCGCGGCAGTCCTCTCTCTTCCAAACGGGCCATCAGCGCCATCATCAACAAATACGTCAAACAGGTGGGAATTTCCCAACGCGTCACGCCGCACACCATGCGTCATAGCTTTGCCACCCATCTACTGGAAGGAGGAGCCGACCTACGCACGGTGCAAGAGCTGCTAGGCCATGCCAGCCTGCAAACCACCACCATCTACACCCAGGTGACCATGAAACATCTGCGAGGCGTCGTGGGCAAAGCACATCCGCACGCCGACGAAGAAACGTTAAACACATTTCACAGTGAATTCGTGGTAAAACTCCTGGAGCAAGGCGTCACAAAAAAAGAAATCGAAGCCAAATTGAATTCAGACAACCCACTGGGTGAGCTGCTTGGCCTCAACCCCAAACGCACAGCAATACAAGCCCACCCCCACGCAAACACCTCTTCCTGAATCATGCGACCGGCATGAGCTGACTTTTCCTTCAGGATGACGATTGGCATCTTCCTTGGGGCGGAAATATTTGAGCACTGGAAGGCATCACCCGGTCGAGTTACAAGAGATCGACAAAAGGCAACCGCGGCTGACGAAAGGGGCCCCAGGAGAGACGGTGTATGGGCGCAGGCCCGAGCTCGGCAATGGCCCGCTGGTGTTGCCTGGTGCCATATCCTTTATGTCGAGCCAAACCATATCCTGGATATTCCCCATCCAGCTCGACCATAAGCCGGTCTCGATAGACCTTGGCAATGATCGAGGCTGCGGCAATGCTCAGCGACGCTCGCTCGCCTCGCACCAGCCGTATCTGCTCCCAATCTCCCAGGGGCCGGGGAATATGGTCGATGAGGAGTGCGTCAGGTGTGAACGACAGCGCGGCCAGGGCCGCCTCCATGGCCTGATAGGTGGCGTTGAGGATGCCGATCTCGTCGATGACGCTGGCGTGGATAACGCCGACCGCGGTGGCTGCGACGTCGCGAATGCGGTCATAGAGGCGCTCACGGGCCGCGGGCGTCAGACGCTTGGAGTCATCCACGCCCGCCAGGGCCTGGCGCAGACGTTCGGGCTCAGGGGGCAAAATGACCGCGCCCGCGACCACAGGCCCGGCCCAGGCGCCTCGGCCCGCTTCATCCAGCCCTGCCACCACGCGCCCCTCCTCCCACCAGGCGCGCTCATAGGCCAGCATATCCGCCTCAACCATCATCGCTCCACCGACAATAGAGCATGGATGGAAGACGACAGGCAATCGTCCATCGTCCCCCCCTCTGCCGCCAGCGCCACAACAAGAGCAGCAACAGCGGCCCGCCCACGCGCACAATCGGGCAGCTTCAACGTCATCCATTTGAGGATGTAGGCTTGATAGCCAGCCATCATCAGCGCCCGGGCCCGCCAGAGGGTGAGGATGGTGTGAATGTTTCGGTTCATGGACGTATTTCAGGGATGAAAGGTAACTACTAACGTACCTGACTTCAATCACCACAAAGGCGCAAAGACACTAAGAACACCAAGAATTTCAAAGCTTTTTCTTTTCTTCGTGCCTTTGTGGCTTCGTGTCTTCGTGGTTTCTAGCCGGGCTACCTTAGTAGTAACGATGAAAGAATTGCAGATACAAAAAAGTGATGCGTGAAGTCGAGAAACGTGATGCGTGATATCCTCACGTTTCACGCCTCGCGTCTCACTACGAGGCCACTCGGGCATGATTGGAGTAGCGGCATTCGCAACTATTCCGGCGTAGAACGGTTACGCGTAGCCCAGCCGTCGCAGCTCCGCGGGATTAGTGCGCCATTTGGGTTTGACCTTGACATGCAGGTCGAGGAAGACGCGGCGGCCCAGGGCTTGTTCGATCTCCTTGCGGGCCTCAGCGCCGA
>Ga0256914_1002306_pt1 | contig 16140 bp, 10 predicted proteins | sample HulkmetaG_FD_191571 | JGI IMG/M metagenome (GOLD analysis project Ga0256914, IMG submission 191571) | Hydrothermal chimney microbial communities from Main Endeavour vent field at the Juan de Fuca Ridge, Pacific Ocean - Hulk | ecosystem: Environmental > Aquatic > Marine > Hydrothermal vents ... | reverse complement strand
GGTCGTTTGGTGCCCCCTTGCAACGCCTTTTGGGCGGTAGGGGTGGCGCGCTGCTCCGCGTTGGGATGCACACGGAGGCACAGAGGGCACGGAGAGGGGATAGGGCAAGGCACGCCTTGCCCCTACGCAAAAAAATCGGCGGAAATCGGTGTCATGGGTTTAGGTATTGGTTACCTGGTTACCTGGTTGGCTGGTTACTTGGGTGTTTGGCGCCCCCTTGCCTCGCCCTCTGGGCAGTAGGGGCGGCGCGCTGCTCCGCGTTGGGATGCACACGGAGGCACAGAGGGCACGGAGAGGGGATAGGGCGAGGCACGCCTTGCCCCTACGCAAAAAATCGGCGCAAATCGGTGCAATCGTGGACCCATCTGCGTCCATCCCCTCCCATCTGCGTTCATCTGCGTTCTCTTCACCACTGTCCCCAAAGCCACCCTCGCCCCCAACCCGCAATTCCTCATTCGCAATTCCCGCGCGCCCGCCATTCGCCACCGTGCACAGTGCGTAAACAGGGCTAAAAATGTGGTTTAATGAACCCCGGAGGTGTTATGCCGACCCTGACGCGTGTTTGGATTTGGCTGATGATAGGCTGGGGTGTCTTGCTCACCGCGTGTGGCCCGATGACGCCGTTCCCCTCGGCGACCCCCACGGCTTCCCCCCCTCGCCAAACCGGCCCCACCCTTACCCCAACCCAGACCGTTCCCCCCACCGCAACCCCTCAAGGCGCACCGCCGTCGGCCGTAGCCCAAGATTTGATGCGCGTTGAAGCCCAAATTCGCGCGCTCCGAGGGGTGCAACCACCGGCCGATGTCAAGCGGATCATGCTTCCCCCGCAAGCCCTGGAAGCCAAAGCCCAAAGCCTCCGCGCGGCTTCGCCCATCCCCAACCCTTGGGCGTGGCAAGCCTTAGACCTGATCCCTCCAAACTATGACCTCAAAACCGCGCTCACCGCTTTGCCCACGCCGCCCTTGGCCCTTTACGTGCCCGCTGAAGGCGTGATTTACTTCACAGCCCCTCAGGGCACCACTGGCCCCTTGCGCCTGGCCTATGCTTATGCGTATGCGCAAGCCCTCCAACCTCGCCTCGACCCCCCTGCCGCGTGCCAGGCTTCCTTGGATTGCGACTTGGCTTTGCAGGCCCTCACCGCGGGGGATGCGCTTTACACTGCTTATTTGTGGTTTTTTGCCCACGCGACCCCGCAAGATCTCGACGACATCGCAGCCTTTTACAACACCACCCCAACGCCGCCGTCCCTCCCCTTGGCCGTCGAAAAACAGCGGCGTTTTGCTTACGATTATGGCTATCCCTTTATCCAATTTCTGTTTCAGCAAAACGGTTGGGCAAGCATTGCTCAAGCCTTTGCGCATCCACCGGTTTCTACCGAGCAAATTTTGGTGCCCGAAGCCTACCCTGCCGACCGTCCAGAGACCTTTTCGCTGCCGCAGGCGCGGCCTTTGGGCCCTCGGTGGGAAGAGGCAGCCCAAGGCGAATTTGGCGCTTGGCTGCTCTATTTGATGCTGACCGCGAGCCAGCATCCCGAGGCACGCCTTTCCGCGAGCGAAGCGTTAGATGTAGTGCGCGGCTGGGGAGGCGGCGCGTGGGCGGTCTTCCGCCAGCCCGACACCCACACCCTGGCCTTGGTGGCAGACCTGCGTTGGGATTCCAACGACGCCACCGTGCAATTTGTGAAGGTCTTTGTAAAATACGCCCGTGGGCGCTTCGGCCCCTTGCTCGATCGCGACCGCGGCTATCGCACCCTCAGTTGGGAAACCGACACCGGCGCGGCCATGCTCTATTACAACACCGGCGCTCATCGCGCTATTTTTGCTTTTGCTCCCACCCGCGCGGAAGCCAAAACGCTGGTGCAATGGCTTGCCTCACCTGGGCCATGACGCCAACGCCCATAGCCTTGGGGAAGCCCTCAACAGCGCAGCGACGCGACTTTCTCCGCGGCGACACCACCCTCTGCCGCTTTCCAACAACGAGGGCAGAAAGGGAAACACACTATGGCTCCAAACTTCGACCCTCGCCGAGTGCGTGCCATCTGCTTTGATGTGGATGGCACCCTCAGCGACACCGACGACCTGGCCGTCCGGCGGCTAAGCCGGCTGCTGTGGCCAGTGGCTTGGCTACGGGGCAGGGCTGCAGCCCAACATCTTGCCCGTCGGCTGGTCATGGCCGCAGAAACTCCCCTCAACCAACTCTACGAAACCACTGACCGCCTGGGGCTGGACGCATTCCTCTTGAAAATAGCCCACGCGGGGCAGCGCCTGTTGCCCGCGCGCCCGCCCCAATATCTTCTCATCCCCGGTGTGGATGCCATGCTCGCCCAACTGGCCCCGCACTATCGCCTGGCCATTGTCAGCGCTCGCCCCAGGGCTTCTACCTTGGCCTTTTTAGACCACTTTGGCCTGCGTGGCTACTTTGGTGATTGCATTGCCACCGCGGAAACCTGCGAACGCACCAAACCCGACCCCCAACCTGTGCTGTGGGCTGCCCAGTGCTTGGGTGTGCCCCCCGAAACCTGCGTGATGGTCGGCGACACCACCGTGGATATCCGCGCCGGCCGAGCCGCAGGGGCACAAACCATCGGCGTGTTGTGCGGCTTCGGCGAAGAAGAGGAACTCCGCCGCGCAGGAGCCAACCTCATCGTGCCTTCGACCGCCGAGTTGGCCACCTATCTCACAAACCCCCTGCCCTGACCCCCAAACCATGCCCACCATCCGCGGGACGGTCGAGAACATCATCTACCACAACCCCGAAAACGGCTACACCGTGTTTCGGCTACGGCCCACGCGGCCCTACAACAGCCTCATCACCGTAGTAGGCACACTGCCCACCCTCACGCCGGGTGAGCGGCTGGAACTCACCGGCCAATGGCAGCAACATCGGCGCTACGGCCGGCAATTTGTCGTGGAGACCTACCGGCAAGCCCTGCCCGCGACCGCCGAGGGCATCTGCCGCTATTTGAGTTCTGGCCTGGTCAAAGGCATCGGCCCCAGTTTGGCCAAGCGCATCGTCGCTGTTTTTGGCGAGCAAACGCTGGAAGTGCTCGATCAGCACCCATCCCGCCTGCAGGAAGTGCCAGGCATCGGCCCCAAACGGGCCAAATGGCTGCAGGCAGCCTGGGAAGAGCAAAAACACATCCGCCACATCATGCTCTTCCTGCACGAGCATGGTATTTCAACCGCGCTGGCTGTCAAAATCTATAAGACCTATGGTGACCAAGCCCTCCAAATCGTCCAAAACGACCCCTATCGTCTGGCCGCCGACATCCACGGCGTGGGTTTCAAAACGGCCGACAAAATTGCTCGGGCGTTGGGCCTGCCAGAAGACCACCCCTCGCGGTTACAAGCCGGGCTGATTTACACCCTACAGCGAGCCACCGACGAAGGCCACACCTTCCTGCCACAAAGCGAGTTGCTGCGCCGCGCCGCCGACCTGCTGGCGCAACCGCTCGACGCGCTGGAAGACGCCTTGCAAGCCCTGGAAGCCCGCGGGCAAGTGGTCATCGCCGCTGTGGCCTGGCCCGACGAGGTGGTTGCCCTCTCGGCCGCGAGGGAACCCGCACCTGCCTACCAAATTGCGGGGGTCTATTTGCCAGCCCTTCATACCGCAGAGCGCGGCGTTGCAGAGCGTTTGCGCGCCCTGTTAGAAGCCCCCAGTCGCTTACCGCGTCGGGCGCGCCAGCCACGAGAGGCTTCCTCGCTAACCCCACGCCAGGCCCAAGCCGTGTCTCAGGCCCTAACGCACACCGTCAGCGTGCTCACCGGTGGCCCCGGCACGGGAAAAACCACCACTGTGCGCGCTTTGATTGCAACCTTGGAACAGTGGCGCGTGCCCTACGCGCTGGCCGCCCCCACCGGCCGGGCTGCCCAACGCCTCGCCGAAGCCACCGGCCGCCAAGCCAGCACCGTCCATCGCTTGTTGGGCTACAAACCTGGCCTGGGCTTCCAACACCACCCGGCCAACCCCCTCGCGGTGGATTTCCTGGTGGTAGATGAAGCCTCTATGTTGGATACCACGCTCACCTACCACCTGCTGGGTGCGCTTTCCCCCGGCACCCATTTGCTCTTCGTGGGCGACGTAGATCAACTGCCCGCGGTGGGCGCAGGCGACATCCTGCGAGAAATCATCGCCTTGCCCGAAATACCCACAACACATCTTGACACCATCTTCCGCCAGGCCGCGGGGTCCCTCATCATTGCCAACGCGCACCGCATCAACCGCGGTGAGATGCCGCGCTTCCCGAAAAACGCTCAGGACTTCTTTTTCTTCCCCGCGCAAGACGCCAAGGAAGCCGCCGACTGGGTGCTCGACGTGGTCACCCATCGCATCCCGAAACGCTTTGGCCTGCGGGCGCCTCGGCAAATTCAGGTGATTTCCCCCATGTATCGCGGCCCAGCGGGGGTGAACGCCTTGAATGCGCGCTTGCAAGCCGCCCTCAATCCGCCCGCGGCCCACAAAGCCGAACGGAGGCTGTTTGGGCAGACCTTCCGCGTGGGCGATTGGGTGATGCAAACACAAAACAATTACGACCGCGGGGTTTTCAACGGTGATCTGGGCGAAATCGTCGCCCTCGACGCCGTGGCGCAGACCCTCACTGTGGACTTCGGGGGGCGGCGCGTGCGTTATGATTGGAACGAAGCCGAACAGCTGGTGTTGGCTTATGCCATTTCAGTTCACAAGGCGCAAGGGGCTGAATTCCCGGCTGTGGTAGTTCCGATGGTCATGGAGCACTATGTTATGCTCCAGCGCAATTTGCTTTACACGGCAGTGACCCGAGCGAAGTCGCTATGCGTGCTGGTGGGGCAGAAGCGAGCGGTGGCTTTTGCGGTGAAGAATACGCAAACGCGCAAGCGTTATACGGCCTTGCGGGCCTTTTGGCAGGCCGAGCGCGGGCGCGCGGGAATTGCGAATGAGGAATTAGGAATTGCGGGTGGGGGGCGAGGGTGACTTTTGGGGCCGGGGTGAGGAGAACGCAGATGGACGCAGATGCGGCAAGATGAACGCAGATGGGTCCACCGATTGGCACCGATTTGCGCCGATTTTTTGTGTAGGGGCGAGGCGTGCCTCGCCCTGCTCCCCCTTCGCCCGCTGGGCGAGGGGGGACACAGGGGGGTGAGGGCGGGCGCGCGCGAATTGCGAATGAGGAATTGCGAATTGCGGGCGGGTGGCGAGGGTGACTTTGGGGGTGTGGTGAGAAGAACGCAGATGGACGCAGATGAGGGCAGATGAACGCAGATAAATCCACCGATTGACACCGATTTTCGCCGATTTTTTGTGTGGGGGCGAGGCGATGCCTTGCCCTGCCCCCTTCCGTGCCCTCTGTGGCTCCGTGTGCATCCCAGGGCGGAGCAGCGCGCCGCCCCCACCGCCCCAAGGGCGAGGTCAGGAGGCGCCAAACACCCAAGTAACCAGCCAACCAGGTAACCAGGTAACCAGGCAACCAAGTAACCAGGCAACCAAGCAACCAAGCAACCAGCCAACCAAGCAACCAACAATTTTTGAATTGACTTTTCTCCCCTCTCATCCTATACTTGAAAGCGGATGGATGGGCCTTGACCGCGGGTTCTGCCGCGGCTTATTCCCTATTGTGATGGATGGAGGAGTCGCACAAATGGAAAATCGTCCCTGGTTTCAGCATTACGACAAGGGGGTGCCGTTTCACATTGAATACCCACCGGTACCTCTCTTCCACTTTTTGGAAGAAAACGCACGCAAATATCCCGATCGAGCCGCCACCATCTTCAAAGGCGCGAAAATCTCCTATCGGGAACTGAACGACCTCACAGATCGCCTCGCAGCCGGACTCTACGCCTTGGGTGTCCGCAAGGGGGATCGGGTGGGGCTGTTCATGCCCAACACGCCCCAGTTTGTCATCGCCTATTTTGCCATTCTCAAAATTGGCGGCGTTGTCGTGGCCACCAACCCCCTCTACAGCCCGCGGGAAATCGAACACCAACTCAACGACGCGGGCGTGGAATATATGGTGGTTATGAGCAACTATTACGAACGCATCAAAGAGGTCCAACCCAAAACAGGCCTCAAACAACTGGTGGTCACCAATCTCAAAGAAACCCTGCCCCCTGTGTTGCGCTTCCTGTTTACCCTCACCACCGAAAAGAAAGGCGGCTTCCGGGTGACCCTGCGCGATGGGGATGTTTGGATGCAAGACCTCATTGCCCAACATTCCCCCGAAGACCGCCCACAAATTGCAGTTGGCCCCGAAGACGTGGCCCTCTTGCAATACACCGGCGGCACCACGGGGCTTTCCAAGGGCGCGGTGGCCCTGCACCGCAACTTGGTCGCCAACACCTTACAAATCAAAAACTGGGTGACCAACCTGGAAGAAGGCAACGAAGTGGTGCTGATGGCAATCCCGCTCTTCCATGTGTATGGCATGGTTTCGGGCATGCTCTTTGGCATTGCCTCGGGCGCCAGTTTGGTGATGGTGCCCGACCCGCGTAATTTGAAAGACGTCTTGGGCAACATCCAAAAATACCACGCTTCCATCTTCCCCGGCGTGCCCACGCTTTACAACGCCATCAACAACTACCCCGACGTAGTGGCCGGGAAATACGACCTGAGCAGCATCAAAGTGTGCATCTCTGGCTCAGCGCCCCTGATGCGGGAAACCAAGGAAAAATTCGAAGCCCTCACCGGCGGCAAAGTCTTCGAGGGCTATGGCCTTTCGGAAGCCCCCACAGCGACCCACTGCAACCCGGTCTTGGGCGAAAACCGCACTGGCTCCATCGGCCTGCCCCTGCCCGACGTAGACGCCAAAATCATCAGCCTGGACGACGGCAAAACCGAACTCCCACCCGGCGAAGTCGGCGAGCTCATCATCCACGGGCCGCAAGTGATGAAAGGCTATCACAACATGCCCACCGAAACGGCCAATGTGCTTCGCAAACGGGAAGACGGCAAAATCTGGCTCCACACCGGCGATATCGCCTACATGGACGAAGACGGCTACTTCTACATCGTCGACCGCAAAAAAGAGCTCATCAAACCCGGCGGCTATCAGGTTTGGCCTCGCGAAGTCGAAGAGGTCATCGCGGCCCATCCCAAAGTGTTGGAAGTCGCGGTCGCCGGCATCCCCGACCCCTATCGTGGTGAAACCGTCAAAGCCTGGGTGGTGCCCAAACCAGGCGAAACCCTCACCCAAGAGGAAATTCGCGCCTGGTGCAAAGAACGGCTGGCCAAATTCAAAGTGCCCACCCACGTCGAATTCCGCACCGAATTACCCAAGACCACAGTGGGCAAGATTTTGCGGCGCGAATTAGTGCGTCAACACCTGGAAGCCGAAAGCAACAAAGAATCGGCCTAAGCCATAGGCCACGAAAACCAAAACAGGGCGCAAGGTCATTGCGCCCTGTTTTTTCTTTGGGAAACCGCGCCCTGCCCACCCTTCCCACAAGGCGCAACCCAGCGCGGGCGTTTACACGCGTTCAATAATCGTCGCGGTGGCCATGCCGTGGCCGATGCACATCACTTGCAGGCCATAGCGGCCTTCGATGCGTTCCAATTCGTAGAGCAGTTTGGTCATCAAAATCGCGCCGGTCGCGCCCAGAGGGTGGCCGTGGGCAATGGCGCCGCCGTTGGGGTTCACTTTGCGCATATCGGGCTGGAGCTCTTTTTGCCAGGCCAGCACCACGCTGGCAAAGGCTTCGTTGATTTCGATGACGTCCATCTCATCCAGCGTGAGGCCGGCCATTTTGAGCACTTTGCGGGTGGCAGGGATGGGGCCGTCGAGCATCAGGGTAGGGTCGGTGCCGACCACAGCGCGGGCCACGATGCGGGCGCGGGGCATCAGGTTCCAGCGCCCCACGGCCTTGGCAGAAGCAATCACCAGCGCGCCCGCGCCATCGCTGATTTGGCTCGCGTTGCCTGCGGTGACCACGCCATCGGGCTTGAAAGCAGGCGGCAAGGTGCGCATTTTCTCGCGGTCGGGCGGCATGCGCACGCCCTCGTCCACTTTCACCACGCGGCCATCGGGGCGGGTGAGGGGCAAAATTTGCGCGTCGAAGCGGCCTTCCTGAATGGCGCGCATAGCCCGCAAGTGGCTTTCGTAGCCGAAATCGTCCAACGCTTCCCGGCTCAGCCCCCATTTCTCGGCCATCAGCTCCGCGCTGAGGCCCTGGTGGATGATTTTATAAGGCAACTCAGGCCATGTTTCGGGGTAATCCGCGCCCAGGGGCTGGTGCGACATCATCTCGGTGCCGCCAGCGACCACGATATCCATATCGCCCGCCAAGATGGCCTGGGCGGCAAAGTGCACGGCCTGCTGGCTGGAGCCGCACATGCGGTTGATGCTCACCGCGGGCACTTCCACGGGGAAGCCGGCCTTGAGCACGGCCAGCCGCCCCAAATTCGCGCCCTGGTCACGGATGGGGGTGACCACGCCCCAAATCACGTCGTCCACCCATTCGGGGCGCACGGCAGCGCGGCGCACGGCTTCGGTCAGCACCGCGGCCGCGAGTTCCACTGGCTGGAAGGGATACAGCGCGCCGGTGGGCTTCCCCTTGCCGACCGGCGTGCGCACAGCAGAGAGGATGAAGGCTTCAGGCATGGTCGCTCCTTGGTCGAGGGATGGTGAGATTGCCCTCATTATCTCACAAATTGACGGCCTCGTTGTTTCTGGGTGGTCTTCTGCTGGGGTAGTGGCACCCCCGGCGGCGCTTCTCCATTTGTCTTTTCAGCATTTCTGCGGTACACTGAAAAACAAGGTTCGCGGATCAAGGAGCAGGGGTATGAGCGTTTATGTGGTCAATGGCCAAGCCGTGCATGTCGTCGAAGAAGGGCCTCAGCAATACCAAGTGGCCTTGTTGGTGCACGGCTGGTCCAGTTCGTGGTATGCCATGTCGCCGCTTCTGGGCATGCTCAGCCAACGGTTCCGCTGCCTGGCCGTGGATCTGCCGGGTTATGGCAAATCGCCACCCCTGGAAGGGCAGACCACCATCGAGGCCTACGCGGAGGTGTTGGCCGGCCTCATCCATCAAGTGAGCGATGGGCCAGTGGTATATGTTGGGCACTCGATGGGGGGCATGATTGGGCTCACCTTAGCGCTGAAATACCCCATGCTCATCGAGCGCATGGTGTTGCTGGGGCCGACGGTCACCGGCCGCCTTTCGACGTTCATCAACCTCTTCGTCTCACCGGTGACCATGATGGAACGCTTTGGGCTGGGGCGGCTGATTGTCTCGGGGGTGGAACGGGCTTTTGTGGGGATTACAGACCGGCTTATGCGTCCGGCTTCTTTTGCTGAACGGACGGGGATTACCGAGCATGATTATCGGCGTTTGCGGGAAGACGCCCGCCGCCCTGGTCAGGGGCGAGTGCGGGCTGAGTGTTACTTTGCCATGCGCGAAAACGACCTGACCGGGCGTCTCAAGGCGCTTCGCACGCCCGGGCTGGTGATTTGGGGGGCCGAAGACAACACCGTGCCCTTACGCGATGCCGGGGTGATCGCCGACGAATGGGAAGAAGCCGACCTGCGCATCCTTCCTAAAGCGGGGCACTGGCCCCATTTTGAACGGCCTGACCAAACCCGCCGGTTGATTGCTTCCTATTTGGGGTTGCCTCAAGCCAGCCCCTGGTTGGTGCCGCTCCACCCCCAAGCGATGACCCGCGTGGCCGAGATCGCCCGCTTCCTCGCCCACGCGGATTTAGGACGCGGCCTCAACGAGGCTCAACGCATGCGCCTGGCTGCCCAATTTGAGGTGCGCACCCTGGAAGCCGGCGAACTCTTGGCTCGCACTGGCGACCCCGGCAATGAGCTCTACATTGTTTGGAAGGGGACTTTGGAAATCTGGAGCGAAAACACCGACGAGCATCTGCCCCCGCGCCAAAAAGTGGCTGTGTTACCGCCGGGGCGGATGACCGGGGAACTGGCTGTGCTCGATCGTGAGCCCCGCACGGCCGATTTAGTCGCCGGGCCGGAAGGCGCCACCGTGTTGGCCCTCAGCCGCGAACGCCTGCTGGCCCTCGCCGAAGACGACGCCGTTTTGGGCACCCATCTGTTGCTCAACCTGGCGACGGCCATGTCGCAACGCGTGCGTTTCATCTTGTGGCAACTTGAACGCGCAAGGGGCAACAAGGCTCAGGCTACAGACACCGACCAGGCGCTCACCTCGCTCTCGCTCAACGCGCAAACGCAACAAAACGAGAAACCTTCCCCGCCCATCATGTGAAAAATCCCCACTGGGCTTAAAAGCGTCAGACGCCTGAGTGAGGGGGGCACCCAGGCGTCTGACGGTTTATAGTTTACTACAAACATGGCAAAAGAACGTTGCAATTTCGTTGCAGTTTGCCAAAAGTTTGCCAAAGCGCCGCGAAGTTAAAAAGAGCAAGCGCACTGAGTGAGGGGGGCACCCAGCACGCTTGCCTAACTATTGTAGCATAAGGGGAGCGAAGATGCAAGTCGGGTGCGGCGGGGGGCGGGCTTCCCAGGCCACGAAACGCTCAGGCACAAGCCCCAAAAGGCGAGGGCGCCAACGCCGCAGGGCAAGCAGGCGATTGACGCCCTCGCAGGGTGGGAGGGCTGCGGCTTCCCGCCGCAGAGGGCCAGGAACTCAACCTGGAGTGGCAATATAAACGATAATCCGCCCCAAAGGCGCCATCCTGTTGGTCAGGGGGTCGGGTTCAGGTTTTACTGTGAGGCGAATGGTATGCTCCCGAATGGGTAGCCAGGTTTGAGTGTAGGGGTCATACGCCCACCCCTGCGCCGGAATGCTGGCGTCGCGCAACACGAGGGTGGTGGGGTGTTGCCACTCTCCGACCAGCGCCAGGCCGTGCGTGTAATAGCGCACGTAGCCCCCACGGGGCAGCGCCTGGTAGGTCGCATGGACCGGCTGCCCTAAACCGTAGAAATAAACTTCGGAACGCTCTAACGTATGATCCCACGGCACTTCGGTGTAACCAATTTCGCCCACTAATTGCGCCAGGGCATAACCATAATAGATGGCGTTGCGAGGCGTCACCGGCCGAAAAACATGTGGATTGGCCGTGGGCTGCCATTCAGGCGCGGCATAGTTCATATACACCACCCCGCCATAGCCCTGCCCGGTATAAACCCGCAGGCTTTCCAACCAGTCAATGACGTCCAGCGTATCGCGGAGAGAGCCGTGGCGAGGATTGTCGCTCACCGGATAGTAAACAGTTTGAGGCACTTCCTGCTCCCCTTGGCCGACAATGCGCAGTTTGGCGCCAAACGTCTCATCAGTGGTGCCATAACTTTCTGTCATGTCATAGTTGACAGAGGGCAAAATGGCTTCGGCGTCTCGGAAGCCTTGGTTCGACTGCACAACAAGGCCAGCCTCGCGCAGGGCCTGATAAAACAGGCCAATGGCCTCGGCGTAAGGCAAATCGGGATGGCGGGATTCATATTCCTCACGAATCGAAGCAAAGGCATCCTCGTCCAAAAACTGGCTGTTGCTCCAGTCAAAAAACACGCCATCATAGCCTAAATCGCGCACAGTTTGGACAAGATAATCCACGCGCTCCTGACGGACGGTCTCATCACCCAAATCAAAGTAATAATCTTCGCACCAGTCGTAACCCTCTTCGGTGCAGTGCGGGAAAGGCCCATCAGGGTTGAGCGAAGCCCAATCTCGGTTGTCATACAGCCATTGCGTCAGAGGGTCGTCACTCTCGCCATCGGTGTAGTGATAAGTTGCTGGAAGCCAATCATACACCAACAGCGTATGCACGCCCGCGTTGCGCAGGCGGGCAATGACATCCGAGGGAAGAGGGTCCAAAAGCCCGCCAGCATGGACGATGGCAAAGCGGCTCAACCAAGCAATTTCGGCCTCATCGGGGTCAGAAGAGCCCGTGACGTATGCGCCGCGCCCACGAGAAAGTGCGCTCTGCGCGGGGTGAGCCGTTTCGGAACGGCTGCTCGGCGGCGGAAGCGGGGTATGAACGAGCGGCGGCGGGGGAGGTGACGGACGAGGCGAAGGAGACAGCGGCAAAGTGGCGGTCGCGTGCGGGCGCGGCGTGGGCGATGGCGGAGGCAACGGCGTCGAAGTAGCAAGCGCAAGACGAGGCCGCGCGGTCGGGGAAGGCGGCAAAGGTGTGGCGCTTGGCATGCCTGCAGCGACCAGCGAGGGCGGTGTTGCCGTATGCGGCCGGAAAGGAGTGGCCGTCGAGGTGGGCAGAAGCCCCACCGTCACAGGCACTTGAGGGGCCACCGCCGGAGCACAGCCCCCCAGAAGAGCCAACCCTCCCAGCAGGCTCACCCCCACATACAACAAACGCATGGGCAAGGCGGTCCTCTTCATCTCACTCCCTCCAAAAACACTGGCTGCCCAAATCTTACCGCAGATTAGAAAGATTATGAATACAAACGCACCAAAAATCCATAGTATTTTCGGCCTATGCCTTTAACGCACAAAGATGGCCTACGAGAGGCCACCTTTGTGCGTACGTGGAGGAAAAGTGGAGAGAGGGAGGACAAACGAAACTACGAGGAGAGGCCGTCGTGATACAACCTTTCAAAGGTTTGGACAATCAGAGGGTCAAAAAGCGTCTGCGTATGTTGCTTGAGATAATGCCAAATTCGGTCCGGGGGCCAAGCCCGTCGGTAAGGCCGCTCACGGCTGAGGGCGTCCCACACGTCAACCACAGCAAAAGCCCGAGCAGCCAAGGGAATTTGCTCGCAGCGCAACCCAAAGGGATAGCCGCTGCCATCACAACGCTCGTGGTGATAAAGGGGGATGGTCAACACCTCGTCAGGGAGGAAAGGCACGTCTCGCAAAATAGCCTGCGCCAACAAAGGATGCTGACGCATGATTTGCCACTCCTCCTCTGTCAGAGGGCCAGGCTTGCGCAGAATCTCGTCAGGGATGGCGATTTTGCCGATGTCGTGCAACAAAGCCCCCCAGCGCCAAATACGCAACGTTTCGGAAGGAATCCCCAAGGCCGTCCCAATCACCGTGGTGAGCCGAGCGACGCGGTGGGTGTGTGCGCTGGTTTCGAGATCGCGGGCGTGGAGTACCTGAACCCACCCCTGGACAAAGAGCTCACTGAGCAGTTCCTGCTGCCCGCCGGGGAACGCTTCCTGATCTTCCAGGGGGTGAATCGTATGAACCCACCCTTGATCCGTGCCATCCGGGGCCACCCATTTTTGAGAGCGCAAATTGACCAAAATTTCCCTGCCTGAGGCGCAGCGCCAACGCACCCAAAGGCGCTGCGGATGCCCTGGCTTGATAGAACGCAAATGATAAATCAGCAATTCGGCGTGGATAGGAGCCAAAAACTCAGTGAGTGGACGGCCTAAGATGCCATCGGCCTTGGCCCCAACGCATTGCTCAAAAGCCTGGTTGACCCATTGGATGGCCAGCCCGGGATCCGTGCAGACCACGGGAATGGGAAGATGCCAACCGATGTCATAAGGGGACACGGTCGGCTTCCCCGACGCCTGATGATCTGTAGAGAGCGGGGTGGTCAGCAGCACGGCTCCTCCGAACGGGGCTGGTCACACTCGGCAGCAAATCCCGCCACCCGCGGGGGTGGCGGGATAGCCGTCACAAAAGGAGAGGGAGTTCAAAGGCTAATCTGCGCCCACGGCAATATAAGGGGCGTATTGCTGTTGCCCCCCGGCCAACGCCACCACAGGCATTGCGCCGGTTTCTTCGTGTTGCAAGATGCCATGAATTTGGGCGACAAAGGTTTCCAAGGAATTGGCTCGGATGTTTTGGAGCAACGCGCGCTCTTCGTCGTCCAGGCTGAGGGCTTGGAAGGCCCGTTCGTGTTCGCCGTTCAGGAGCTCCTGGCGGAAGCGCTCGTCAGCCAAGGCGAGCGTCACCACGGCGTTAAGGGTGAGTTTGCACATTGGGGCACCTCCGCCGCTTAGGTCGGCTGCCCTCCGCCAATGAGATAGCCATCAGCCAAGTGGCGAATTTCGTGATGATGGGGGAAGAGCAAACTGGCCAAAACAATCAACGCAAACAAAAAGATCTTCGCGGCTGCGCGATGAGCAGGAACATTCAAGGAAAGCGCGACCTGGGCTAAACGTTGCTTCAACATGGGGAACCTCCTTACAAACAAAGTGTGGGCGCCAGTTATTGGCTTGTTTTGTGCCCTAAGCATAGCCCAGGCGTTCTGAACAAGGTTATGAACAATCGCCGTTTTTTTGAGAAAAAAGCCAAACTCGTGCTGGCCTATTGCGCGCACAACCCAAGAGAAAGCCCTCCTCAGCAGTGCGCAGGGCCAAGGCCTGGGCTTGCAAAGAAAGTGCGAAAAGCAAGGCCCGCCCGATACCATCGCGGCCTTACCAAACGTTTTGGCACACGGTTGCCGCGCGCTCAACGCGATTGAACACTCGGCTTGTCAGAAACAAAGCCCTCAAACCTCTTGAATTTCGGATTGAGATGAAAGGGGGCGTTCGGATGAAAGACGCCTGCCCGCCGCTTCAGCGATTTCCCCATCAAAAGGCTGGCGATAGCGAGGCGGCGTTGCTGGGCCTAAAAGGCTTGAATTGCGCAGGGGAACAAGGAAAAACAGAAAGTAAGGAAAAGAGAGGATTACGCGGCAGGGTTGAGGTTGCGGTAAAAAGCCTGGAGGTTTTCGTCAGGCTCTACGTTGAGTTCCTTGCGCAGGCGTTTGCGATATTTGAGGTAATAAGCCCGCGCAGCCGAAGGAGAGCCAGTGGCCACCAAACACTGCATCCAATAGAGATGCCAAGTGTCGCGATAAGGCTCAAGACGAAGCCCAACGCTCAGCCAATCCATGGCTTGGTGATAGGCTTGATGTTGCATATACCACTCAATGAGGGCATGGAGGGTTTCACGATAGCGCCGCTGAAGTTCGGCGCGGCGTTCTTCAATCCAAGGGAGGTCTAAATCGCTGAGAAAATCCCCCTGATAGAGTTGGGCAGCCTTTTGGTAGAAAGCGAGACGGCTTTCGTCGTCAGGTGCTTGCCGCGCTTGTTTGAGCAAAGTTTCAAAATCACGCACATCGTAGCGAATTTGCAAATCAGGACGCAGACGATAATAACCACCCTGCACCTGGATGAACGATTTATCACCTAAAGCCCGCCGCGCACGCCACAACGTGGCGTGGAGGTTGCTGTTGACTTGGGCGGGCGAAAAATCAGGCCAAAAAGCCAGGGTCAAATCTTCTTTTCTCACTTTGCCTTTGTCAAGGATGAAGAAGAACAGGGCGCGGGCTCCGGCCGCCCGCCATTCCGACCGCGGGATGAGCTCGCCGTTCTTTCGCACCCGCCCCACGCCAAAGCCGAAGGCTTCGATGACCTGCCGTTTGGGCGGAGCAACTTGAGGCCGGCGGCTGCTTGCCGGTGCTTCGTGTGCCAAGGATAGCAATGCGTCCAAAAGGGGATCGGCAAATTGCTGGCGGGCAGATTGAAGGAAGGAAAATGCAAGGCGCACCTCTATACGGAGAAAATGAACATAACCTAACCGCGACAACGCAGCCAATGCTTCTCGCAATAAAGCGAGAGCTTTCTCCTGGTCGCCTTGCCGGTACTCTAAAGAAGCGGAAATCAAAAGAAAACGAACACGGTTTTCTGGCTCAAGTTGATCTTTTTCCTGATAAAGTGGGTGCAATAATGTGACGACCTCTTCTTTACCTAAAAGCCAATAAAGATAGGCTTCTCGCCAACGATACCACAGTGAGGTCTGGGACTGATTTTGTTCAACAGCGGCTTCCCGTAAGTGAGCAAAGGCTTGAGAAAAGTCCCCTAACAAAGCATACAGTTTAGAAAGCCCTAAGTGGGCTTTGACTTTTGGCTGTTGAAGGTCATAGCGCTCTGCAAACTCTAAGGCCTCGTTAAAAACCTTTTGTGCATCTTCCCACCGGCCATCCTCATAGAAAATTTCACCTTGCCCGCAGAGAATGGCCGGCAAAGCCCGGGCTTGATGTCGCCGGGCAATCTCCAATGCCTCACTATAGGCCTCTAACGCTTTTTCTCTTTGCCCTAACCGGTAATAAAGATAAGCAAGATTGTTAAGGACTGTATGCAGTTCAGAAGGATTGAGACGATATTGCCGCCACAAAGTATGTGCTTGTGTAAAGCATCGCAAAACATCACTCAACCGCCCGGCCTGGAAGTAGAAAATGCCCAAATCTTGCAATGCCGAAGCCAGGTTATACATTATCTCTTTGTGCATCTCTGCAGGGGCC
>Ga0256914_1002305_pt1 | contig 16142 bp, 16 predicted proteins | sample HulkmetaG_FD_191571 | JGI IMG/M metagenome (GOLD analysis project Ga0256914, IMG submission 191571) | Hydrothermal chimney microbial communities from Main Endeavour vent field at the Juan de Fuca Ridge, Pacific Ocean - Hulk | ecosystem: Environmental > Aquatic > Marine > Hydrothermal vents ... | reverse complement strand
CCTACTGCAGCTGCACCGATTCCGCTCTCACCGAGTCCAGCACCAATACCAGCCAGTCCAACAGCGAGACCAGCACCGATTGCGATCAAACCTTTTGCTATATCCAACACCATTTACATTCACCTCCAAACTATTTAGGTACAAGATTATCAAGCCTATATCCCATCACAACTATCAGCACCAACAACGTAAAGCCAAGCACGAGTCTGAACGTTGATACTATCCAGTAGTACTTCAGGAACAGCTCTATGTTCCTATCCGTTATAATCTTCTTATCTATCCACCTCGCAATCCTGTTCGCCAGATCATCACTGAACGACATGCTCACCCTGCACCTCTAAAAAATTAAAAAATTTATTTAATATATATTCTGCCTTACTTGAACGCGAACATCAGTATGAACGATATGACCAGACCGAATATGACGATGGTCTCTGGCAGGACAGTGAACAGTATACCGAGACCGAAGAATCCCCTGTCCTCTGCTGTAGCTCCTACTGCAGCTGCACCGATTCCGCTCTCACCGAGTCCAGCACCAATACCAGCCAGTCCAACAGCGAGACCAGCACCGATTGCGATCAAACCTTTTGCTATATCCAACACCATTTACATTCACCTCCTTTTTTAACACGTTTATTCTACCTTTTCCACCCTTATTCGTCCTCCAAAAACCTCTTCACCCTACCGAAGGGCTTGAAGAGTCTGCCACCACCCTCGAAGAACTTCGTGAAGAACTCAACGTAGTGCAATCGAAGGGACTGCAGACCTGGGTCGAGGATACCGAGCAGGTAGTTTATTCCGTGGAATATCAGCATCACAAGGATTCCTGCAATTATCAGCACTCCGCCCTTCTTCATTATCATGCCGCCCATGAAGTTGGCGACGAACGCTATGTAAACTGAAGACAGACCGATAGCCAGAATTCGAGCGAAGCTGAGTACCTGTCCGAAGTACGTGAGGAGCTCAAGACCCATGACTGCACCAATTCCACCCATCTTTGGTATCTCGTGCATCAGCAGCATTATCAGCCATATCACAACGAGAGGCAGAGCAATTACGTAGAACACGTTAACTCCGTTCTGCCAGCCCGGCGTTATTGGAAGTGGCAGGGATGGCTGCTTCGTGAAGTGCGGGTTAACGTTGTGCATGTGGAATGTGTAGTAGGCAATCTGGTGGTAAACACCCAAGTTGTAGGTGAAGCCAACGATAGCAAAACCGAGACCGAGCATACCGAAAATCCAAGTTCCCTTCTCAAGAAGAGCTTCCTTGAAGCCGTGCTCCCTGTACACATTTATGAAACCGAGCACAAAGCCGAAGATTATCATTGCAAGACCTATGAACAGTGTTATCAGCAGCAGGAATTTTACGTCGTAAGCCGCAATTTCAGCCATTTCACCACTGCCAGCTCTCGGGAAGAGTGGCATGATGTTTTTGAGTCCGAAGATGCTCTCAGGCCCAAAGATTTCTGCTCCAAAGAATTCACCGTATATCAGACCGAATGCTATTGTCGAAATTCCGGAGTAAACGAGGATGTTCAGCAGCCTCTGCCAGCCCTCCGTCTTGTAAACACCCTTGAGGAACAGGGCAAGTGCAAGGACAGCGAGACCATAACCGACATCACCGAGCATCATTCCAAAGAATATCGGGAAGAATATCGACATGAAGAGTGTTGGATCTATTTCGTGGTACTTCGGAATTCCGAATGTCGTTGTAAGCAGTTCGAAGTTCCTGACTCCAGCCGGGTTCTTGAGCATTGTTGGCGGGTTAAATTCTTCATCCTCAACCTGTTCTACCATAACCTTGCCGTCAGTCTTGGATTCGACCTCTCTCTTTACCCTGTCAAAGTCCTTCGCAGGCACGTATCCAACGATCATGAATGCGTACTTGGAGACAAGAGTTCTGAGCGGAAGTTCTGCCTTCTCAAGTTCTATGCTGAGGTACTCTTCCATGGCAAGCATGAACTCGACTTCTTTTGCTTTGATCTCCTCAAGTTCTTTTTCGACTCTCTCTATTTCATCCTGTATTCTTGCCTTCTCGTCCAGCAGCTCTTTTATCCTCTCCTCAACACTATCCACATCTGGCACTGGAAGTTCTCTATATGAGAACTCCTGAAGGACTGCGTAAACCTCTTCCTCCACTGCCTTCCTTACAAATACTGCAACCACGTACTCCTTCTCGTACTCCTTGATGAATATTTCAAAATCAGAGGTTACCTCCCTTATCCTGTCAGTCGGATCGTCTCTGACGAGACCAACAAAACAGCGAAGGTGTTTGTAGCCCTTTAGAAGCTTTGGAGAAAGACCAAGAACTTTAAGTGGTTCGAGAGCTTTAAGCTCGTCCTCTATTGATTTAAGCTTGTCGCTGAGCGTTTTCAGCTTGTCTATTCTCGTACCTATCTCCTGCTGGAACTCATCAAGTTTCTGCTGTATCTGGGATTCAATTTCGCTTACCCTGTACTTTCTGCTCGGAAATATCTTGTCCGGATCTACCTTAAGGTGAGATATGTAGCTCCTCAGAAGGACGAGGTACTTTGAAACTGTTGAAGCTTTTTCCAGTGGTTCACCGATTTTGAAGTACTCGTCTTCAGCCGGATCTTCGATGTGCAGAGCGTAAGCTCTGTGCAGGGTCTCAGAGGTAGTGGCCAAGTACTCCTTTGGCCCCACTACCGAGACCTTAACCATCTTTACCGGCTTAAGCATGTTCCACCATCCCTACAAATTCGTTGTACAGAAATTCAGCAGCATTCCAGGCGTTATCCTTACCTTTCTTCTCAACAGAAGAGATCTGCTGCATCCACTGCTCCTTAATCTTCGCCTTCTCCTGCTCAACCTCAGCTTTAGCTTTCTCAAGAATTTCCGCTCTGATTTTTTCAGCTTCCTGCTCGGCCTCCTCGATTATTTTTCTCGCCTCTTCTTTCGCATTGAGAATGATCTGCTTTGCCTCCCTCTTTGCATCCTCGATATCCTGCTCAACTTTGAGCTCTGCCTCTTTAATCCTTTCAAGAATCTCTGTTTTCTCCATGGCGGTCACCCTTAGTGTTTTTTATAACTTCTCAATTAGCCGGGTCTCGGAAATATTTAAAGTTTGCCATTTTTTACTCCTTTATTTCCAGAATATTCGTTCCCGGTTGAGATTTCGTTTAAAGGCTGTGAATTTATCAATTATTGATTTCAGCTTTTAGCACACGGGGTGTTAATTCCCGGAAGGTTAAAAAAGAAAAGGTCAGCCACCGCTGAAAGGCGGCATAACGTCAACGACATCTCCATCCCTGAACAGATATCTCGAAGCTTTTGAAGTTTCGACGAGTTCGCTATTTACAGCAATGATGAAGTCACCGGATCCAAGACTTTCAAGGTACTTCAGGAGCTCCACAAGATCCCCCACGTCCAGCTCTTTCTCCTTAAATCCAAGCTGCTCTCTCAGCCTCGCGTAAACCCTGAGTTTGATTCTGGCCATACTGCCTTAATACTACCTCAGCACTTCAGCTTTCCTGCTGTTCTTCAAGTCCAAGCTCCTCTATAATTCTGTCAACGTTCACGTAGTTTTCAAGCAGAGATTTCATCTTCCTTATTTTCAGTTCTCCCTTTATCCTCGCCTTGCCCATTATGTCCTCAAGTCTGGCAACTGCTTTCAGCGTGTCATCCTCCACAAGCAGTATTGGAACGTCATTTTCCTCAGCTCTCTCTATGACTATATCTGCAGGCATAACGTTTCCCGTAAGCAGCATGCACCTGATGCTCGGCATTTCCAGAGCAACTACCTGCAGATCGGCTCTATCCCCTCCGGTAACGAGTATGGCATTTTTCGCCTCTTTGAAGTGTTCAACTGCTGCCTGAGGGGACATGGCGCCGATTATTATCTCCTCAACAATTCTGTCCCTCTTTGGCTCAACGACGAATTCTGCATTCAGAGCCTCGGCTATTTCACTGACAAGCAAACCACCAAGCATGGTGTCTCTTGGAATTATTCCAAGCAGTTCCATACCGTTTGATTTCAGCACTTTCTCAGCCACACTCTGAACGTAAGCTCTCTTGTAACCTCCAAGCTGGTTGAATATAACCATCTTCAGCCTCTCTCCAAAAACCTCCTTAGCCGCAAGCAATCCATCAAGCACGAAGTCAGAGGTGTACTTCGCAACCATAAGCAGTTCAGCGTTGCACAGATCGGCTATGCTGACGTCACAAAGGCCTACAGTTCTGCCGGTAATGTAATTTATGGATCCCTCAATTAGAACGACATCCTTCCCCTCACTAACCTTTTCGTAAGCCCTTTTAACCCTGCTTTTTATGTCCTCAGCCTCACTCTGAGAGATGAACTCTATGTACGGCATGTCAAGTATAACAGGGCATATGTCATCCATGCTATCGTGAACACCGAGAACTTCCGCAGTGCTATACGCATCCTCGTCTATAACCCTGTCCTCACTCTCAAGGTAGGCCGTTCTCGCACCAAACGGCTTGAAATATCCTACTTTAAAACCCCTCTTCTTCAACAGAAGGCCGAGAGCTATTATTATACCGCTCTTTCCAGAGTAGCCCTCGATGGACGAAACGAGCAAAGCCCTTGTCATGGAATAGCTTGCAACACGATCATTATTAATACTATCGATGTTTTGATCGATGTGCTGCATTCACACCTCGTCTATGTATCTCTTCTTTATGACAAAGAATCCAGCTATCAGGTTCAGATAGTATGTTATGAATCTCCACAGAGCTGTGAGGACACCTATTATGTGCTGGGGGACGAAGTTCGAATAAAGGTAGCTCATACCAAACTCAGCTATACCACTCGCCCCGGGAGTTAATGGAAGCAGGGATATCACAACAAGCAGGAGCTGGGCGGTTATGGAGTAGAGGAAGTAAGGCCTGCATCCAAATGCGGCAAGGATTGCAGAGGGTATGAGAAATTCTGGCATCCATATCATCACGGTTATGCAGAGGGCTATAAAGGCACACCGCGGATTTTTTGCAAGCATAACCAACGCATCCCTGAAAGCTATCAGCTCCTCTTTAAGCCTGTCAGCAAGGCCCTCAGCCCTCTTTTTACTGAACTTCGCAACAAGTCTTTCAACCCACTCAGCCAAACTTTCCAGCCTTTTTGGCCTATTAATCAGGAGCCACAGAAACACCAGAAAACCTGCAAGAGATAAGGCAAATGCTCCCCCAACTTCCATTCCAAGCTTCATTGAAAAACCGGTAAGAATTACGAAGACTGGGAGAGCTATTGAGAAGAATATCGCATCCAAAAGCCTTTCAACCAGAACAACTGCCGTGGATTCGCCAGCACCGACTCCAGCATCGTACAGCATCTTAACTCTGAGTGGTTCTCCTCCGGCAGATGACGGAGTTATCGCTGCAAGAAAACCACTTGCAAGAGTTACCTCCATGGCGTAGCTGAGAGAGACTTCCTTTCCAACATAAAAAACGAGGTACTGAATTCTGAGAGCCCAGAAAAACCAGAAGGCAACCTGAAGGAGGAAAGCTATCAGCAGCAGATAAATGTTAGCTCTAAGTATTGCCTTCCAAGTAACTCTGGTTTCTGTAAAGTGAAATATTATGACGAGAGCAACTACGCTTATCAGAATGCCAAGCATTGCCTTTTTTTTAACTGAACTGTAAGAGTTTTCTGACATTCCTATGCCCTCCTCGCTGCTTTCCACTCCACACCTCTTTTTCGCAGGAAGTTGAAGATGGCTGAGATGGCTGCGACCTGCAGAACCAGTGAATGTATTGCAAGTCCCGGAACTGCTATCAGCTTTTTAACGTTTCTGAATTTAGCAAGAAGTATGAAGGGAGAGAGAGCGAGGAATGGAAGCATTAAAATAGGGAGGTAAGTCAGAGTTAAAGCCATATACCACGAGTACTTGAACTTCCTGTTTTTACACCTGCTCACGAGCTTTCTGTACCTCCACAGCTGAAGACCTCCGTAGTACCACCTTTTCCTCTGGTTGTACAGATCTGTCCAGCTTAACGGTGCCTGCTCGTAAACAAGAGATTTCTCGCAGTAAAGCGCTTTAAACCCCATGGCGTGCATCCTCGTTGAGAAGTCGGCATCCTCAGTTATGACGTCCTCGTTAAGCCCATACCTATACAGGAAGTCAGCTCTGAGGACTCCTATGAGGCCGTTAAATTGCTTGTAACCGTTCTTCTTTATAAGATAGTTCAGCAGATGATACTCAACTTCTATGGTCTTGCTAACGAGGTTTACGGGGTTTGAAATTCTTCTTGGGGAGGAGGAGAGGTAAGCTTTTCCATCCTCTTCAAGCATCCTTACATTCTCAGTCACAAAGTTCCTTTCCGGCCTGCTGTCAACGTCAAATATGGCAACGAACTCTGGATTGAAGTCTTTCAGGTACTTCAGTCCATCGTTTATTGCTCCGGCTCTCTTTCCCCTCGTTGTCCTCCTGACTAACACATCCACACCAAGCTTCCTGACTTTCTCAGCTCTCCTATCTTTCTCCAAGCCCATCCTGCAGTCTATGACAAACAGAATTTTCACGTCCAGTCCAGAGTAATCAAGTTTTTTCAGCCATTTTGCAGACTCCACAACCAGTCTTTCTGGTTCAAACGGTGCTACGGGAACTATTACTGCCAGTTTTCGCATTCCTAGCACCTCACAGGCTTTTCTCGTAAATTTCAGTTACCATCTCCGAAACCCTATCCCACGTGTAATTTTCCTCAACAAGCTTCCTGCCTCTCCTGCCAAGTTTTCTTATCAATGCATCGTTTTCGACGATCTCAGTAATAGAGCTGGCAAGCTCGTCAACGCTGTTAAAAACGTATCCCGCTTTTAATGCTACCTCACCAACTCCCGGAACGTTTGAGGCTATCACCGGTGTCTCACATGCCATTGCCTCAAGCAAAACTATTCCAAACGCCTCCAGTCGAGAAAAGGATGGAAGTACAAGAACTTTAGCCCTCGAAATTCTCCTAACGAGTTCTTCCCTGCTCACTCTCCCCGTAAACTCCACCTCTATGCCAAGTTTTCTGCAGAGGTTTTCAAAAGTACTCCTGTCTTCCCCATCCCCCACAACTACAAGCCTGACTTTAAGCTTCTTCTGCACTTCCTCCATCGCCTCAATTAAAATCCCAAGACCCTTGTACTCAACGAGCCTTCCAACGTAAATGACTTCATCCCTTTTCTCACCACATGGCCTGAAAACTTCGGTATCAACAGCATTCGGAACGATCTCCACTTTCTCCAGAAAGTTAGAGAGGACAGGTGATGTTTCAGCATAGCTCCTTGTTGTGGCTATTATCGTTTCTGCCTTTTCGAGGAGGGGGAAAACCACTTTTTCGTTAAATGATTCGATCAAGTGAGGGGCCGGGATCTTAAATCCATCAACTCTTTCCGGAATTACCACATCGTTATGATACGTAACAATGTGGGGTGAGCCAAACCTTTCGGCAAGCTCCTGTGCCTTTAATGCGAAGAAAGGTGAAGGGATGTGAGAGTGATAAATTCTGGCTCTCAACTCTGGAAAAGAGAGAGGAATTGGAGAGTACGGGATGTTCAGACTTCTAACCTGAAAGTCAGCATTTGACGGAGAGGAGGAAATGACCTTCACATCGTAGAATTTCTCAAGATTTCTGGCAAGGTTTTCTGCATGTACTTCAACCCCTCCTATGTGGGGAGGGTAGTAAGGGGTAACCATTGCCACCTCACAGCCTTCCATGTACATCACGCAGCCAGAATTATTTAAGCTAAAATAATGTACGGTTAATCCGATGTGCGTTTCGAATGAAGATGAGAAAGTCATAAGAAAGGTCAGAAAAGCCAGAGAGCTTTACAGGCTCCATGGGAGAGATCTCAAGGAGGAGTTTGCTGAAGAACTTCAGAAACTCGAAAAGGCAATAGAAAAGACCCAGAAATTCATGAGAGACTCAGGACTGCCGGAGTTGTGTAAAGAGTGTGCCTTGGAGGGCAAATGCTGCTGCAGACCATGGGTTGCGGAGCTTTTTGACGTTTACGATCTGCTTTTGAATGCCCTGCTTGATGTGGATCTGCCGGAAAGTAGAGAGGTTGAAGGACTCTGCTTCTTCGTAGGTAAGAACGGCTGCAGGCTGAAGGTGAGACAGGTAATCTGCGTCGATTTTCTATGCCCGAAGGCTGAGGAGTTGCTTGGGGAAAAGGAGTTCGAACTCAGGAGGATAGAAGGAGAAGAGCTCGAACTTGCCTTCATTCTTAAAGAAAAGATTAAAAAGAAGCTCATGCAGTCCCGTTAGAAGTTTCTGAATCTTCTTCTGAATCTCCTGAAGTTTTACCGGTGGCATCTCTGAAAGACAGCAGGAAAAACAGAGATTCAAGTGGCCTCGCTATGAAGCTTGAAAATAAAATGGATATCAGATAAGATACTCCCGCAACTGCAAGTACCGGCATTAAGTCCGGAGGAGGAGAGTTGGAGTAGGGATATGTGTACGGATACGCATTCAGATTTAAAGATGAAATGTAGGAGAACATCTGTCCAACCATGTTGCACGCTGCGTGTATCAGAATGGCAACAATCAGTATTACCAGAGTCTCTCCAAGTCTGTTCCTTGCAACGTGGAAAGATGCTACAATGCTTTCCGTAGCTCCATAGCCTTCTGCAACTGCGTAGGGCGTGTAAACAAGTAAAATCAGAAAGAGTATGAAGAGAACAAAGAAGGCTACAGCTGAGAAAATAAACCCGCCAAGAGATGGGTGGATGAAAGCAGCTAAGACCAGAAGAAACGGAGAGAAAACGATTATTAATCTCAGAATTTCAGCGAATATCATCGTCAGCAGCTTTCTTCTGGCGTATTTGATTGCATTGCCAAGGTCCATTCTGCCATCTATTGCAAGAGAGCACGCCTTTATCGCGGCAAGGTTAAAAAATTCGTAAACCACGAAAGAGAGCAAAAAACCTACGAAAACGATAGCAATTACAGCTGGGAGAGTATTAACAACGTAATTGAAAAGTTCTCTTTCGCTACCTCCACTTAACATAAGCTCAATTACATCGAAACCTATGACATACATGGCAGCAAGCAGGGAAATGATTATGACTGCAATGGATAGAAGATTTGAGGCAATAAACAGTAAGCCCACCCTGATGTTTTCCTTCCATATTCTGAAACCCGTGTCGAAAATCTCACCAAGTTCCATGATGCGGTAGCTTTACTGGAAGTATATGTAACTTACTGTTTTTGATAAATTGTTAATTGTCCAATAGTTAATGATTAAACGGTTAAAGTTTTGGAAGGGAGGAGAGAGAGGAGGAAACGGGGCAATGTGAAACGTTTTTATACCCAGTACATCACTCGTGAAATCCGAATACATCATTAAAAATAGTTATGAACGGTGATAGTCATGCCATACAGGGAATGGGAGACGTTTGGAGAGAGGATAAGGAAAATTGCCGAAAAATACCCTGAAAACCCGGCTGTGATTACGGACGATTACACTCTAAAATACAGTGAACTGTTCGACAAGGCGATAAAGGTTGCTCACGGACTCTACAAACTTGGAGTCAGAAGAGGGGACAAGGTTAGCCTGTGGATGCAGAACACACCGGAGTGGGTCATTTGCTGGTGGGCAATTCCAATGCTTGGAGCCGTCCTCGTCCCCGTAGATCACTGGTACAGAACGGTTGAGGCTGAACACATAATGGGTCATTCAGATTCCGTTGCAGTCATAACATACGAGACCATGGGCAAGTGGAGATTTGCGGACATGATAAACGAGGTCAGGGACAAAACGAAGATAAAACACGTTATAGTTGCGGGCAAAAACCCGGAGGATGACGTAAAGAAAGTTGATGGAATGAGTTTTGACGAGCTGATAAAGCTTGGAGAGGGATGGGAAAAAGATGAAGAGTTCCTTGAAGAGATGAAAAAAGTCACGCCAGATGACGTTTCTCTAATCCTCTATACCTCGGGAACTACAGGTGTGCCCAAGGGAGTCATGCTGTGCCAGCATCAGATAATCAAGAATGCCTACGATCAGGGAGAGAACATGAAGGTGACTGATAGGGATAGACTCCTCGTCCCCGTTCCTTTCACGCACTGCTTCGGATGCGTCATGTCCATAACCCTGATGGCAAACTTTGGAGGAGCTGTTGTTCCACTCCTTGTCTTCAACGAGAGGGATGCACTGGAGAAAGTCGAAAGGCACAGGTGCACGATGATTCACGGCACACCGACAATGTTTCTCAGAGAGCTGAGAGTGCTCAGAAGCGACAGGTACGACGTTTCATCCCTAAGAACTGGAATAATGGCGGGAGCTCCATGCCCGGAGGATCTTATGAGGGCAACTCTTGAAGAGATGGGTGCCAACCTCTGCATAACCTACGGACTTACAGAGGCTTCTCCCGGCATAACTATGACGAGTCTGGATGACACAATAGAGGACAGGGTCAAAACTGTCGGCAAGCCCCTGCCAGATATAGAGGTCAAGATAGTCGACGATAATGGAAATGAAGTGCCAAGGGGGCAGGTTGGAGAGATAATATGCAGGGGTTACAACGTGATGAAGGGTTACTACAAGATGCCTGAAAAGACTGCTGAAACGATAAGGGATGGATGGCTGTACTCCGGAGATCTCGGTATAATGGATGAAAGAGGGTACATAATATTCAAAGGAAGGAAGAAGGAACTCATAATCGTCGGAGGGTTTAACGTCTATCCGCTCGACCTTGAGCAATATCTCAGAGGTTTCGAAAAGATACAGGACGTTGCAATTGTTGGCGTGCCGGATGGCGACCTTGGAGAGGTTGTGGCTGCCGCAGTCATACCCAAGGATGGTGTCAAGCTCAACCCGGTCGAAGTCGTTGACTACTGCTATGGAAAGATAGCCAGTGCCAAGGTTCCAAGGTACGTTTACATAACAAACTCATTCCCCGTCAGCGGAAGGGGGAAGGTTCAGAAGTTCAGACTCGTTGAGGAGCTCAAGGAGCTGATAGAGAAGGGTGAGCTCAAGAAGATTACACCGTCAGCCCTGAATCAGACAGGTCAGAACTGATCCGAAGCTTTCACTTTTTACACTCTGAAGTTTTTAAATTTTATTCGACTTTCAACGATTTTAGCTCTGCAGGAATTTCGATTTGCAGCGTGAAAGAAGAGGTCTCAGCTCGATTTTTCGCACTGAAACTTATTAACTATTTGTTCTATCCAAATAAATAAAAAAACAGGGTAAAACAGACCATCGACTAAAGCAGATGCTTGACACGGTTTTACAAGGAAAGAAAGAAGGAAAGCTCGAAAAACGTTTGGAAACGTTTAAATATGAGAATAATAGCCGAATCACGCAAGATTATGAGAGTATAATTTCGAAAGTTTAAAATTAATATATTTACTTTTTCCCGATTTGACCGAAATTTTTAAATACTAAAAATATAATGGCAAATCGTGATATTTAGGAGGTGTTGAGGTGAGTGGAATAGAGAATTCCGGAATGCTGAAAGAATGGTGGGCGAACCCGGCAGTAGTGGGGTTGATGGGGTTTGCCCTCACGACGATGGCCACAGGATTATCCGTAATGGGATACTGGGGTGGAGGGCCAACCCTTTGTCTGGCTCTCGCGTTTGGAGGTACAGCCCAGTTCATAGCGGGGATAGTTGACCTGAGAAAGGGGAGCATATTCGGTGGATCTGCTTTCATGGCTTACGGTGCTTTCTGGTGGGCAGTGTTCCTGAAAGATGCTGTTCTCCCGCTGATGGGTGTCAAAACTGGAGCTATGGGCAACGCTGGATTTGCGCTGATGTGGTTCCTGTTCACGTTTGCCTTCATGATTGCATCGTTCAGAGTTGGGAAATTCCTTGCAGCACTATTCGTCCTGCTGTGGATTGCGTTTGGATTGCTGATACTCCTCCCACTGAACATGGTTCCGGCAAAGCCCGTTGGAGCAGAGATCTTCATTACCGGTCTGCTTGCATGGTACATAGCAATGGCAGAGCTCGTTAACACAGTTTACGGTAAAAACGTTTTACCTCTTGCCTGATTTTTGCTCGATTTTCCTTTTCCACCATTTTTTAGTTTTTGCAGTTAGTTTCTGCTGTTAATTTAACCAATTCCAGACGTGCAAGTCAAAGGGCACAGAAAGGGCACAGAAAGAAAAAGCTCAAAAACTCAGGACAATAAGGGGAAGAGAGTGATAAAATGGAATGCGACGTTGCCGTTGCCGGGGTCGGAATCGCAGGAGCTTTTACTCTAAGAGCATTATCAAAAAAGCTCAGAGTGGTAGGAATAGACAAGAGAGAGAAACTCGGTTATCCGGTAGAGTGTGGAGAGCTCGTTCCGACGAAAGAAGAAATGAAAAACCTACTTCCGAACCTTGGAGATTACTCGCTCTTTACCCTGCCGGAGAAGTATGCAAGCAACAGAACGAAGTACTTCGAGTTCGTGATTCCCAACGGAAAGAGCGTTGAAATAGATTTTGATATGCTCGTAATAAACAGAGACAGGTTCATTTCTGAAATAGCTGAAGGAAGCAACCATAAAATAATGAAAAGAACAAAGATACTCGGATTTGAAAAGGATGAAATGTTCGGGAAGCTAAAGCTGAGAGACCTTGAAAAAAGACAGGAGTATGAGCTCAAAGCCAGAGTGGTTGTGGGCAGTGATGGAGCAAATTCAAGGATAGCAAAGAGTCTTGGAGTCTGGAAATACGAGATCGCTGCTGCAAAGCAGTATGTGATGAAAGGTGTTGAATGTGACGAGGAAACTGTTTACATGTTTGTTGGAAGTAAGATTGCCCCCGGCGGCTATGCATGGATAATTCCGAAAGGTAAGGGCGTGGCAAACGTTGGAGTTGGAGTGAGGCAGAGTTTTCTTAAAAAAGGTGACAGCATACACAGAGTTCTTGAAAGGTTTGTCAGAGAGTATCCCTACAGCTCCAGATACTTGAAGGGGGCAGAAATCATCGAAAAGGTGGGAGCTGTTGCTCCTGTTGACAGACCACTTGACAGGACTGTTTACGATAACGTTTTACTTGCAGGAGATTCTGCGAGCATGATTCTCAGTCATGTGGCTGCCGGTATTCCAGTATCAATGATTGCCGGAGATGTGGCAGGGAAAGTTATTAACGGCTGGTTTGAAGGAGAAATGGAGCTTGAAGATTACGACAGGATGTGGAGAGAGAAGATGCTTGATGCCATGGAAAGAAGTTACAGGATAAAGGAGCTCTGGGATAAAATTTCGGGAACTGATGAGAGGCTTTGCAAGTACTTCAGATTCATAAGCAAAAGGGACATGTCCCTGATTCTGAGGAGCAGAATTCCGGCCAAGTTAAGGCTGGCTGAGCCCTTCATTCCGCTGATGAATGTTGTGTTCTCGTGAGTTTTGTCTTTACTGTTTCAGATTTCTATGATTTCTCCCGGTTCAACAACCTTTGCGTTTATTCCCTCTTTTTCAAGCAGTTCCACGAGCTTTTCTGCATTTTTTCTCTTTTCTTCTCTGCTGAAGTCGTAGTGAACTGGAACAACAAGCTCAGGCTTCAGCCTTTTCATTTCACTGACGTAATCCTCGTAGAAGTCAGGGAAACAGGCTGTAAAGACGAGCTTCGCTTTCACATCCGGGAATTTGGCTGAGTCGCCTGTATGCAGAACTCCGTAGCAGAGATAGCTTACAGATTCCTTTGCTTTCCAGCACCAGCTTTCAAGAACTTTTATTCCGTTTATTTCATCTCCCGGCTTTACTTTCTCCCCCTCAAGCCCGTACTCCTCAAGCGTTGCTTCTGGAGCAAACAATCTCTCATACTTCAGATTCTTCAGCTTTTCCGGATCTATGTGGTCTGAGTGTTCGTGCGTTATCAGAACAAAATCGTACTCTCCATCCGGTTCAATTACATAGTTGGGGTCTATCAGTACTCTCTTCTTCCCGACAATTTCCACACAGGAGTTGCCAAGCCACCTCACCTGCATGAAAGTAAATACGTGGGATTGCTAATTGAGTTTTTGGTTTTACTGTTTTTGGTTTTACTGTCACTGTCACTGCCATTAATGCTTCAACATCCCTGCCTACCTCCAGCTGATAAACAGCTCAAAATACTCTCCTGATAACAGCTCCATTCTCCTCCATAACATCAACAAGAGACGGCAAAAATTCGAACTTCCTCGTGTCGTAAACTTCAAGAAAAACTCCTGACTCCACAAGTTTTTTCACGGCATTTGCCACTTCTTTTTTCACGTTTCCACTCTTAGAGACGTTTGCCCTCCCATCGGTGATCAGTATTGCCCTGATAGCCCCTCCATTTCTGTTTTTCGCATAAAAAGACCTTGAAAGTTGGAATGTTTTCTCAAGAGCCAGAGAAAGGGGCGTTTTCCCACCGACTTTAACTTTCTTCAGAGCCTCAAGAACATCAGAGTACTTCCTTGTTGGATACGCTTTTACTTCAACGCCATTACCACCAAAGGTCAGAAGAGCCAGATATTCTCTGTTTACGTACCCTTTCTCCACAAGTTTCCCGGCTATGGACGTTGCAAGTTCAACCCTCTTCCTCGCAAGCATGCTGCCGCTGACATCAAGTACAATTGCTGTAAGTCTTGGAACGTTGACCTTCCTGACCTTGACAAGAACATCCCCGTTACCGCATGCAAAGTTCTTCAGTGTGCCGAAAATGTCCAGATCTCCAGCATCTAAGCCCCACATCTCTTTTGCCGGAACGCTGTAAATGTGAAAACCCCTCCCTCCCCCAATTCTCGAGGTTTTATCCTTCCTCGATTTTCCCCTGCTACCCCACTCAACTCTTTCCGGCCTGCTTTCAAACAGTTTTACGTTTTCCTTTCCACATTCAACATTTTTCTGCCTGTTTCCCGGTCTTTCCCGCTGATTTTCTTCCTCCTCACCATCGTCTTTTCCACTTTCAGTTTTATCCCTTTTCCTGCCTGTCTTACTCTCACCATCATCGTTACTGCCGTCCACATCCCCTTCAGGCTTCTTTGAAGAATCGAGCGCATCGGGTATGGAGTCGAAGGGTCTGTCTCTCAGTCTGTGAGGCAATGCCAGCTCCATGGCTTTATTAAGATCTTCCAGAGAAACTTTTCTTCTCCCGTCAAGAGCTGCTATCGCTTTTGCCGTCCTGATTGTTGCAATCTCTGCCCTGTGTGTTTTTATTCCAAGATCAACTATCGTTTTAACGAGAAATCTGAGCAGTTCCTCGTCTATTTCAACTTTGCCAAGAATCTCTCTCGCCCTCTCAACCCTGCTTCTTATTTCATTCTGATCTGCCTCGTATTTCTTCCTGAATCCGGCCGGATCTTTTTGAAACTCCTCTACCCTCCTCAAAATTTCCATTCTCTCCTCAACATCTCTAACTGCCTCTATCCTAACAAAAAGACCGAATCTATCAAGAATTTGCGGTCTCAGTTCTCCCTCCTCAGGGTTCATGCTTCCTACGAGTATGAATCTTGCCGGATGTTTCAGGCTAATTCCTTCTCTCTCCACAACATTCCATCCCATAGCAGCAGAATCGAGAAGTACGTCGGCTACATAATCCTCAAGTAAATTTACTTCATCTATATAAAGTATATTTCTGTTAGCCTTTGCAAGTATCCCGGGCTGAAGGGCTCTGACTTTTTCCTTCAAAACCTTCTCCACATCAATTGTCCCCACAAGTCTGTCCACGCTAACGCTGAGAGGCAGATCCACAACAGTCATCTTCCTTTTTTCCACTTCGAGTTCTCCTTTCTCCGCCTTCTCCCTGCATGAATCGCACATTTCAAGCTCGCTGTGAGGGTTACAGTTGAAGGGGCACCCTTTCACCACGTCTATTTCAGGCAGAACATCTGCAAGAGCTCTCACCATCGTGGATTTTCCGCATCCCTTGTCTCCGCTGAGTAAAACTCCACCTATTGCCGGGTTAACGGCATTGCAGAGCAGAGCAAGCTTTGCCTTCTCCTGTCCGACTATTGCACTGAAAGGAAAGACAGGAATTTCTGTTGTTCTCTCATCTGACATTCTGTCACCCCTATATTAAATCTTCAAGTTCACTATCCAGATCCATGTACGTTTTTTCAATTTTTTCTGATATAGTTTTATCGCACTTCCAATATCCCCTTCCCTTAGCTTCAAGCAGACATTCAAGTATTTCTTTGGTTGCGTAAGGATTTTCCTTCTTCAACCTTTCAAAAAGCTCGTTGTCAAGCACAAACCTCTCAGCAACCTTATCCCAAATCCAGTTCTCCA
>Ga0256914_1002304_pt1 | contig 16142 bp, 15 predicted proteins | sample HulkmetaG_FD_191571 | JGI IMG/M metagenome (GOLD analysis project Ga0256914, IMG submission 191571) | Hydrothermal chimney microbial communities from Main Endeavour vent field at the Juan de Fuca Ridge, Pacific Ocean - Hulk | ecosystem: Environmental > Aquatic > Marine > Hydrothermal vents ... | reverse complement strand
CCTCGGTCAAAGACCGCCCCGTGCGCGCCGACGCGGTGCTCATCGGCGAGATTGGCCTCTCGGGCGAACTGCGCAGCGTGAGCCAACTGGAAGCCCGCCTGCGGGAAGCCGCCAACCTGGGCTTCAAAACTGCCATCGTGCCCCGGCAGATGGGCCGCCGTTTGAAGCCCCCCGCGGGTTTAGAGGTGGTGCAGGTGCGCGCATTGCGGCAGGCGCTGGACGCGGCGTTGCGGTAACAAATCAGGCCCGCGCCACAGAGACGCAGGCCCGACCGTGTGCTTGGGGGAAAGCAAAAGTCAGCAGCAGCCCAGACCGTTTCGACAACCTCTTAGCCCTGAAGGCTGGAGAGCAGCCCTCTGCCCACCGCCTGGCCGCAGCCCAGGGCGCGCTGGCGGGTTAGGGCTCGATTTCGCCTTGCAACGCTTTGTGGAGCCAATCCACATAGCGCTCATCCCATTGGACCACGGCCGACCACGCGGGTGGCTGATTGATGAAAATGTAGACGTTGTCGCGGGTGTTGGTCAGCAGGTCGGTTGGCGGGTTGTAATAGATGGGTTTTTGGTCGGTTTCCAGCATGTGCGCGGTGAGACACGTGAAATCTTTGACATCTTCCAAGGTCAGGTCGGTGACCATGCTGCGCTGAAAGGTCTGGAAGATGTCGGGAATTTGTTGCAGCGTCTCGCCTTGGGCCAAGCTGATGAGGATGCCTTTGAGGATCCAGGTTTGGCGTTCGATGCGGGTGAGGTCGCCGCCGGGGGTGTCTTTGCGCGCTCGGGCCAGTTGGAGGGCTTCCCGCCCATCGAGCCAGTGAGGCCCGGGGTAGAAATTGGCGCCTGAGGCGTAGTCTTTGATGCGGTAGGGGATGTAAACCGGCACGCCCCCGATGACGTCAATGAAATCACGGAAGCCGCGGCCGCTCACCACCAGGTAATGGTCCACGTGGATGCCGAAGTTATGCTCAATGGTGCGCGCCAGCAGTTGGGCGCCGCCTTCGATGCCCACGTTGTGGCTAAAGACCGGAGTGCCCAAGATGTAACTCACGTTGAGTTTGGTGGGGCTGTTGTAAGGCACGTCGGGCGGCAGTTGGATTTCCAAATCGCGGGGCAAAGGCACCACGGTCACCTTGGGGGTGACGAAATCAATGCGCACAATGCGGATGGCATCGGCCAGGTCATCCAAGCCGCGGTAAGCGCCGGCGACCAAAATGGTCATCTCGGCTGGTGCGCCGCACCAGGCTTTGGGGGTCGGGGAAGCCGTTGGAGAGGGCACGGGCGAAGGTGAAGGGGTGGCTGAGGGCGGCGGCGTGGCTGTGTGGGTGGGGGTGAGCGAAGCCGTGGCTGAGGGCGCGAGGGTAGGGCTGGGGGGCGGGGATGTGGTGGCCACGGCCGCGGTCGAGGCACGGCTGCAAGCGCTCAAAACAATCAACAAGATGAGCCATGAAAATCGTCGCAAACGCATGAGGTTTCTCCCAAAAAGGATGAACAGACCAAGGGTGGCAAAACGGGCCAAAGCAACAAAAGCCCAAGGCAATGGATTTTTGGCGCTGATGACACGCAAAAGCGTTAGGGAAGCCCTCTAACGCATGCCGAAACTTTGATGAAAATCATTGTATCAAAAATGGGCTTGAATGATATAATGAATTGGCCAGAGTGCAAATGCCCGCGTTTTTCGTCTAACACTTAAGGCCCCAGGATTTAAAGCCAAGGAGGCATCTGATGAAACTGGCCGAAGCCATTCAAACCGCCGACTGGAAGAAAGAGAAACACACCCCGGTCATTGAATGCCCCGAGACGGTGAAAGCCAATGAGCCCTTTTTGGTGACCGTGAGCGTGGGCAAAGAGCTTCCCCACCCCAACACCACCGAACATTTCATTGCGTGGATTGACGTCTTCTTCCAGCCCGAGGGCAGCAAATTTGCGCACCATGTTGGGCGCTTCGACTTCCGCGCCCACGGCGAATCCACCAAAGGCCCCAACAAAGGGCCGGTGTATGCCCACCCCACCGTGACGTTTGCCATGCAAATTAGCGAGCCGGGGACGCTGATGGCGCTTTCCCATTGTAACATCCACGGCTTGTGGGGCTTTGAGAAGGAAATCAAACTGGCGTGAATCTTTGAGAGGTTGACTGCCATCCACCGAGGCGACGCGAGGGAGTGGGGCTTCGGTGGATTTTTTTATCGCGATGCAAAAGCCTGTGTTTTGGTTGGGTGCAACGCCTGTGTTGGGCGATACAGTGTTGGCACCAATGGATGGGTATTCGGATTTGCCCTTCCGTTCGCTTTGTCGCGAGTTGGGCTCGGCGATGAGCTATACTGAGTTCATCCACGCGCCCGACGTGGTGCAGCGCCCAGAGCACGTGCGCCCACGCTGGACCTATTTGCCGTGGGAGCAGCCCGTGGTCTTCCAGATTTATGGCAGCACCCCAAAGATGCTGCTGGAAGCCGCCTTGCGGTTGCAAGCCTATGGCCCCGCGGCCATCGACATCAACATGGGGTGCCCCGATGGGCGGATTGTGCGGCGGGGGGCTGGCGCGGGTTTGCTCCGTAGCCCCCTCAAGGTCGCTCGCATCATTCGGCTGCTGGCGCGGCATTTGGAAGTGCCCGTGACGGCCAAAATTCGCCTTGGGCTGGATGAGCACTGCCGCAATTACCGCCTGATAGCCCGCATCATAGAAGAAAACGGCGGCGCACTGCTGGCTGTGCATGGCCGCACGCGCGCGCAAGGCTATGGCGGCCAGGCCGATTGGGATGCCATCGCTGAAATCGTGCAGTTGGTGCAGATTCCGGTATTGGGCAACGGTGACGTGCGCACGCCCGCGGATATCGAGCGCATGAAAGCCCACACCGGCGTGGCTGGCGTCATGATTGGCCGGGCGGCCATCCGCAACCCCTGGATCTTCGCCCGCCGCCGCAGAGAGGACGTCCCCCCAGAAGAGGTATGGGCGGTGCTCCAACGGCACTTGGCCCGCAGCTTGGATTTTTATGGCCCTTCGCGTGGGTTGGTCCTTTTCCGCAAATACGCGGCGCAATATCTGGCGCCCTATTTGAAAGACCGAGCGCAACGGCGGGCGTTGCTCACCGCACCAACCCCCGAAGATTTCCTCGCCCAGGCGAAGCGTCTGCTGGAAGAAGCAGCATGCCCAGCGCACTGAAACCGTGAAATACCCCACCGCCCGCAGCGCCCAGGCTTGCTGTTGGCGCTCGGCTGTCGGCTCGCGGCCTCGCGGCGTTCCCTGCCTGGAGGCCGAGGGACGGCACCTTTAAAATTTGCGCAAAAGTTGTGAAACTTGTAGGTTTTTATGGTAAGATTTGCTTGCCCGGTGAGGGATGTCACCCCAGAAGAGGGGATTACCCAGGGGCGCACGCGGGGCCCCTATTCCAGGAATGATTGAAGGAGTTGTCTTATGCCTTGGCAACACAAAGAATGGCTGACCCTTAGCGAAGTGGCTCAAATGTTAGGGGTACATCCTTCCACAGTGCGCATTTGGGCCAATGAGGGGAAAATCCCTGTCCATCGCACCCGCGGTGGTCACCGCCGTTTTCGACGGAGCGAATTGGAACTGTGGATGCTGGCGCAAAACTACTCCAGTGAGGTCAGCATCCCGAAGGATTTTATCCAGACCGCGCTCCAGCAAGTGCGGATGAGGGTGGACGAAGGGGCTTTGGCGCAGGAGGCCTGGTATCAAAAATTGGACGAAAACGCGCGTGAGGAATATCGCCACAGCGGACGAGCATTGTTGCAAGGGCTGTGGGCCTATCTGATTGACAGCAGCGACCAGGCAAAAGCCGAAGCCGAGGCGCAGTCGTTGGGGTACGAATATGCCACCCGCGCGCGGCAAGCAGGGCTGACCAAAACCGAGGCCTTGCAAGCCTTTTTCTTCTTCTGCAACGCAACCATTGAGGCTTTTTTGGATGTCATTGAGCGTTCCCAAGTACAATCCACCCCGTTGTGGATTGCCGTTTTGCGCAAGGTCAAAGACTTTGCCGGCCAGGTTGCTCGATCTTTGATAGAAACCTTTGAAGCCTACGAACAACATTACCCTGTCAAGCCCTCCTCATAGCCATTTCCGATGATGGCCTCGAAGGAAGACCTCATGGAGCAGCAATTTCATATTTTGATTGTGGAAGACCACCGCGAATTGGCCCGCATGTTGCGTGTGGGGATCCAATCGCTGGGCGAAAACTTTGTCGTGTTTGACGCCCCCTCGGGGGAAGAAGCATTGCTGGAAGCCATGCACCACCCCATTGATTTGGCCGTGGTAGATATGCGGCTGCCCGGCATGGATGGCCCCCAAGTCATTCAGCGCCTGCGAGCCCGCCATCCGCAGACGAAAATTTTTCTGCTCTCGGGCTTGCCCGACGACGCAGTGTTGGAAGCCGCCAAAGCGGTCGAAGCCGATGCGTGGTTCCGCAAACCCGTAGAATTGGCCGACCTGTTAGACGCCATCGAGCGCCATCTGGGTTTGGTCAAAAGCATCTTGGGCGACTTGCCCCCCTCGCTGGAAAAAGAAGAGGAACAAGCCACCGACCGCATGGCCGACCTGCTGGCCGATTTGCGCACCACGTTAGACGCCCGCGCCGTCTTGTTGTTGGATGAGGTGGGGCACGTCGTGTTGCAGGCCGGCGCTTTGGATACATCCCTGGTGCCCCACGAAGCCCTCTTCCCTTTGATGACAGTTTACGCCACCGGGCTAAAGATTTCTCGCCTGTTGAAGAGCAGCCCTCCCCGCAACTACTTCATCTTTGAATCAGACGAGGCAGCGCTCCACCTGACACCGGTAGATCAGCAATACGCCCTTTTGGTATTGTGCGCCAAACCGTGCAACATGCCGCCGCTGGCGCAAGTGGTTGAGCAAAGTCGGAAGACCGCCCGCGGGCTATTCCGCATTTTGGAACGGTTGGGCGTGTTGCGCCAAAACCCGCCTGCGGAAGAGGAAGAGGAAGTCGCGCCAGCGCCCGAAGAAACGCCACCGGCCGAGCCTCTGGAACCCGCGGACAGCGGCGACGATTTGCTCAGCTTGCTCAACCAAGGCCTCTCCCCCGAAGAGGCAGACCGCTTTTGGGAAACGCTGGCCGACGACCACCGCACGCCGGGGCACGCCATCAACCCCGACGTCCTTTCCTACGAGCAAGCGCGGCGGCTGGGCTTGGCCCCCGGCGAAGAAGCCGAAGACTCCGACTGAACCCAACCGCGGCCCGTTGCCCGCCTCCCCCGCTCGCGCCACTCGTGGGCTCGCGGTGAACGGCTTGTTCGAAGCCCTCTTTCATGGCGCGACTTTACGATGAGCGTTGCCCTGAACGCAGGAGTGTGATAAAATTGCGCACACCCTTGGGGCGTGGTGCAATCGGCAGCACAGCGGACTTTGGATCCGTTAATCCTGGTTCGAGTCCAGGCGCCCCAGCCTCGGTAAGACGGGCTTCTCACGGTTTGGCGTGGGCCCGTCTTTTTTGTTCGCCGCAGCGCGCACGATGGGCCGTGTTGGGGATGGCCCATGCCCCACAGCCTCTTTCGGGTCTTGAGTGTGAGGAGGGTTTTCATGCGCAAGCGTCGTTTGCTCCTGATTGTGTTGACCACGGCTTTGGCCTTGGCTGGCTGCGCCACGTTCCAAGTCATCCCTACGCCATCGCCCACCCCGTGGCCTTCGGCCACCGTCACACCTTCTCCCCAGCCCACGGCCACCCCAACCCCCACCGCAACCCCCACCCCCACGCCTCAACCCACGCCGACCCCCCAAGGGGCTTGGATGCACCCCTGTGTGCCACCCCGCGCACAAGCCACCTTGCCTGCCCCCTTGACCTTTGCCACAGCGCAGCAAAAGGCCATCCTTGAGGCCCTCGACGCAGGGCTGCCGGTGGAACAGCTCAACCGCGGCCTGCAAGCGGCCCACATCGGCAACTTGCCCCGCGCTGCCGTGGGGGTGGATTTGAACGGCGACCACGCAGAAGACGTCGTGGTTTCCCTCTTTGACCCCCACTCCCAGACCAAGCCGCCGCAAGGGGTGCTGTTGGCTTTTGTGTGTCGCGGGGGAGCCTTCGACGAGCCCATCGTGTTTGTGGAACCCGCGACGTCCAAGGCCTGGGGCGCGCCTTTGATTCAATTCGCGCAAGACCTGAACGCCGACGGCAAAGACGAATTGGTGGTGAGCGCCGCCCATTGCAGCCAAGATGGGCAAGTGTGCTGGGAGCGCTATGCCATCTTGGCCTGGCGCGACGGCGGTTTGGTGGATGTGCTGCGCGACGCTGACCCACAAGGATACCGGGCGGCCGTGCCCTATGTGGAAGACCCCGACGGCGATGGAATTTACGATTTTGTGGTTTCCACAGGCGAGGGCAAGCGCCTGGTGTGGCGGTATGACGGAGGCGCTTGGGTCCCCGCACAGCAATGAGCGGCTTCCCACGTCGCCAGCCGCAGCGGCGCGGGTATAATTGAGCCTATGAATCTGGATCGCCGTCTGCTTGCTCTGTTGCAAGGGCCGCGCGCAGCCTTTGCGGTGACCGTGGTGCTGGGGATCTTAGGGGGATTGCTCATCGTGGCGCAAGCCGCCCTGGTGGCCTGGATGGTCAACGCCGTATTTTTGGAAAAAGCCTCGCTGGCCGACCTTCGGGGCGCGGCTTTTGCTTTTGTGGTGGTGTTGATGTTGCGGGCAGGGGCTGCCTGGGGCGCGGAGGTGAGCGCCTTTCGGGTGGCCGCGGCGGTCAAACGCACCCTGCGCGAACGCTTGCTCACCCATTTGGCCTTGCTGGGCCCGGTTTACACCCACGGCGAGCGCACCGGTGAACTCACCAATACCCTCACCGAAGGGTTGGAAGAACTGGAAACCTACTTCCGCCGCTATCTGCCCCAGGTGGTTTTGGCGGCGGCTGTGCCTTTGTTGGTGTTGGTCTTGGTCTTCCCCCGAGATTGGATCTCTGGCCTGATTTTGCTCGTCACGGCACCGCTGATTCCCCTGTTTATGAACCTCATCGGCAGCATTGCCGAAAGCCTCACCAAAAAGCAGTGGGCACAATTGGAGCGCATGAGCGCCTTTTTGCTCGATGCCTTGCAAGGTCTGACCGCCCTGAAGATTTTAGGGCGCAGTCGGGAATACATCCGGCGGGTGGAAGAAGTCAGTCATCGCTTCCGTGAAACCACCTTAGAAGTGCTGCGCATTGCGTTCATCTCGGCCTTGGTGCTGGAATGGGTAGGCACCCTGAGCACTGCGGTGGTCAGCGTGGGCATTGGCTTGCGTTTGCTCTACGGCCGGCTCACCTTTGAGCAAGCGTTTTTTGTCTTGCTCTTGACGCCTGAGTTTTACTTCCCTTTGCGGCAATTGGGCGCGCGGTTTCACGCGGGCATGGGAGGCGTCGCCGCGGCCGAACGCATCTTTGCTGTCTTGGATGCGCCGCCCCAAATTCCCCCCGACGATGCCCCGCCCGCGGCCATCAAGCCCTTGCCTGCGCAGGCCATCTTCCCTTTGCGGGTTGCTGGCGTTTCGTTTACCTACCCCGATGGCCCCGAGCCCGCATTGCGGGAGGTTTCCCTCACCCTCGAAGAGGGCCTGCAAGTGGCCTTGGTAGGGCCCAGCGGCGCGGGAAAGACCACCCTGGCTTATTTGCTCTTGCGCTTTATGGTGCCCCAAGCCGGAGAAATTTGGGTTGGGGAGCGCCGCCTGGCGGAAATCCCCCTTGCGGTTTGGCGGCAGAGCGTGGCTTGGGTGCCCCAGCAGCCTTATCTTTTCAACACCACGGTCGAGGAAAACATCCGACTGGCGCGGCCCGATGCGTCGTTTGAGGAAGTCGTGCAAGCCGCGCGCCTGGCCCGCGCGGATGCTTTCATCCGTGCGTTGCCCGAAGGGTATCAAACCGTGGTTGGCGAGCAGGGGGCCAGGTTGAGCGGGGGGCAGGCGCAGCGCATCGCCCTTGCTCGGGCGCTGTTGAAAGACGCGCCTTTTTTGATTTTGGATGAGCCCACGGCCAGTTTGGACCCCGAGCACGAGGCCGCCATCCAAGAGGGCCTTCAAGCGCTGCGCAGCCGACGCACCGCGCTCATCATTGCCCATCGTTTGAATACGGTCACCCAGGCCGACCGCATTGCCGTTTTGGAACACGGGCGCATTGTGCAATGGGGCTCGCCTGATGAATTGGCCGCCCAAGAAGGCCTGTTTCGGCGGCTGCTGCGGGCTCGGGAGGCCTTGCCATGACATGGTGGCATGGTGTGTTTCCCGTGTTGGGGTATTTGTTGGGCTCCCTGGCCTTTGCGGTGTGGGTACCACGCTGGGTAGGTGGCGTGGACATTCGCGAGCACGGCTCAGGGCACGCGGGCACCACCAACACCATCCGCAAATTGGGGTGGGGCTGGGGCGGTTTGGTGTTCCTTTTGGATGTGCTGAAAGGGTATGCGGCTGTGGCCTTGCCGTTGGTTTGGGGCGCGCCCCTCTTCATCGTCGCCCTGAGCGGAGGCGCTGCGGTGGCGGGGCATATTTGGCCTCTGTTCGCAGGTTTTCGGGGTGGCATGGGAAACGCCACCACGTTTGGCGCGTTGCTGGCTTCCCATTGGCTGGCCGCGTTGTTGGCCTTGGGCTGGTTGATTGCGTGGGTGCTCTTGTTGCGGCATACCGCGCGCGGCAACACGGTGGCCGCGGCCACCGCGTGGGCGCTCTTTTGGGCCTTGGGTTTCACTGGTTTGCCTTTGACCTTGGCGTTGGTCATTGGCCCCATTGTCGCATTCCGTTTTGCGCAAGATTGGCAGCGGCAATACCGTGAATTGTGGCTTGACCGCCAACCCTGAAAAAGGGCGCCATCATCGGCTTGGCCCGCATGGGCCGTTGGGGGAGGTCGGTTTGGCGCTGTGCTGAAGCCCCTGGGAGGCCATCTTGCAAGCAGAGGAGGCACAAACATGACCACCCAAGAAGCCATTGCGCGCGCCGCGGAGATTTTGCGCCACGCGCGACGGGCGGTGGCGTTTACGGGCGCGGGCATTTCGGTGGAAAGTGGCATTCCGCCCTTTCGAGGGCCTGAAGGCTTGTGGAGCCGCTATGACCCTCAAGTGTTGGACCTGGATTACTTCTTCGCCCATCCGCGCGCATCATGGCAAGTCATCAAAGAAATTTTCTACGACTTCTTTGGCCAAGCGCAACCCAACCCTGCCCACGTGGCATGCGCACGGCTGGAAGCCGCTGGCTTCCTGGCCGGTGTGATTACCCAAAACATTGACCATCTGCACCAAGAAGCAGGCAGCCAGCGGGTGATTGAATATCACGGCACCAGCCGTTGGCTGACTTGCACCCAATGCGGCGCCAAAGTCGAGGCTCGGCCTGAGCTGTTGGCGCATCTTCCCCCAAAGTGCCCGCGCTGTGGGGGGCTGCTCAAGCCCAACTTCATCTTTTTTGGCGAAGCCATCCCGGCCGAAGCGCAAGCTGCAGCCTGGCAGGAAACCCGCCTCGCCGATGTCTGGCTGGTGGTGGGCACGACGGGCGAAGTCTATCCTGCGGCGCTGTTGCCCATCACGGCCAAAGAGCATGGTGCGACCATCATTGAAATCAACGTCCGTCCTTCTCACTACACCCACCAGATTACCGACATTTTCTTGCAAGGCAAAGCCAGCGAAATGTGTCAGGCGCTGGCCGAGGCCGTGCTGTCGCACCCCTGACGCGCGGACGCGTCTCCATCCCGATGTGGGCGCACTGTGCCCGCGCCCGTCCCCCCACGGAGGTTCCCATGCCCATGCCATTGGTTGAATGCATCCCTAACTTTTCGGAAGGCCGCCGTCCCGAGGTGATCAAAGCCATTTTGGATGCCATCACCAGCGTGGATGGCGTGGTGTTGCTCGATTACCATGCTGACCCCGACCATAACCGCACGGTGGTCACCTTTGTGGGCCCGCCAGCCGCGGTAGAGGAAGCCGCGTTCCAGGGCATTGCCAAAGCCGCTGCGCTGATTGACCTCAACCACCATAGCGGTGAACACCCCCGCATCGGCGCGGCCGACGTCGTGCCCTTTGTGCCCATTCGCGACGTCACCATGACCGAATGCGTCGAAATCGCCCGCCGCTTGGGCAAACGCGTGGGTGAAACCTTGGGCATTCCGGTGTATCTGTACGAAAAGGCCGCGACCCGCCCAGAGCGGGAAAACCTGGAAAACATCCGCCGCGGGCAATACGAAGCCCTCAAAGAGGAAATCGGCCGCAACCCTGCCCGCGACCCCGATTTTGGCCCCAAGCAGGTAGGCCCTGCCGGGGCAACGGTTATCGGCGCCCGCGACCCTTTGATTGCTTTCAATGTCTATCTCACCACCGACGATGTCAGCATCGCCAAGAAAATCGCTCGGGCTGTGCGGCATTCTTCGGGTGGGCTGCGCTACGTCAAGGCCCTGGGAATGTTGGTGGAAGGCCGGGCGCAGGTTTCCATGAACCTGACCAACTACCGGAAGACCCCCATCGCCCGCGTGGTAGAGCTCATTCGGCGGGAAGCCGCCCGCTATGGAGTGGCCGTGCATCACAGCGAGTTGGTTGGCCTCACCCCTGAGGCCGCGTTGGTAGATGCCGCGCGGTGGTATTTGCAATTAGACCAATTTGACCCTGATGAGCAAATTTTGGAACGCCGCTTGTATGAGGCCTTGAGCGCAACACCGCCGCCGGCAACCGCTGCCCCTGATTTCTTAGACCGTCTGGCCGCGGGCACGCCCACCCCTGGCGGTGGCGCGGCCGCAGCCCTCACCGCGGCACAAGCCGCAGCTTTGGCCGCGATGGTCGGGCGCTTGACCGTGGGCAAGAAAAAATATCGGGAGGTTGAGGCCGAAATTTGGCCGCTCATTGAGCAAGCCGACGCGTTGCGCCACGCGTTGCGCGCCAAAGCCGATGAAGATGCTGCGGCTTTTGAGGCTTATATGGCTGCCCGCCGCTTGCCGCGCCACACCGACGAAGAAAAAGCTGCCCGCGCCCAGGCTATTTTGGAAGCAACCCGCAAGGCAACGGCTGTGCCTTTGGAAACCGCCCGCCTGGCCTTGCAAGCTATGGCCTTGCTCAAGCGTTTAGCCGAAATAGGCAACGTTCAAGCCATTACCGACGCGGGCACTGGCGCGGCCTTGGCCCGCGCCGCCATTGAGGGGGCGCTCCTCAACGTTCGGGTGAACGCCGCCGGCCTTCCTTCGGATGAGGCAGCCGATGTGTTGCAGCAGGCGCGCGCAGTGTGGCAGGAGACCGAGCGCCAGTATGCCGCAGTGATGGAGGTGGTCTCTACGCGCGGCGGCCTGCCGTCGTTATGAGAGCGCTACAACCGCGGCCGGCCCGAAAACCCACGAGAGGATGGCTCATGCTGCTTCGTCGTTGCCGTTGTGTGCTTTGGATGGGCGGAATGCTTTTGGCGGCCATGCTGTTGGGCGGGTGTGCAGCGCCTTCGGATGCCCCCACGCCTTTGGGGCAGCCCTCTGCCACTGTCACGCCGTTTACACCGGCAACCCTGACGCCCATCCCAACCCTCCCGCCCTCGCCGACCGTGACGCCGACCACCACGCCCACGCCCAGCCCCACCCCTTGCCAGGCCGACGTGTGCCCCTATCCGTGGCGCTTCCCTTTCCAGCGCCCCTTGGCGCCGCCCTACGACCGCATAGCCCCCACCTATCGCTTTGGCGAAACCTACCACGGGCGACGCGACCCCCATCACGGCGTTGATTTCCAAGCCCCGCAGGGCACCCCCGTGTTGGCAGCGGCAGAAGGGGTGGTGGTGTTTGCCGGCGATGACTTGCAAACCCCGGTTTCGGATTGGCGCAATTTCTATGGGCAGGCCGTGGTGCTGGCCCATACTTTGCCCGACCAATCTCAGCCGCTCTATACCCTCTACGGCCACTTGGATACGGTCACCGTGCAGGTGGGGCAACAAGTGCGCGCCGGCGACGTGGTGGGTACCGTGGGAAGCCGAGGCGTGGCTTTGGGACCCCATCTCCACTTTGAAGTGCGCTGGGGACAAAACACCTACGCAGCGGCTCAAAATCCGGTGTTGTGGATGCAGCCCACCCAAGCCGACCAGGGGGTGCTGGCGTTGCGGCTGACCGATGCCGCCGGCCATCGGCTGCACCTGACGGACATTGCGGTCGTGGGGTTGGCGGCTGATTTGCCGACCCAATACCTGGAAACTTACGCCGACCCAACGTTGCAAGGCGACCCGCGCCTGCGGGAAAACGCGGCCTTGGGCGACCTTCCTCCCGGGCAATATCGCATTGAGGTGACTTGTTGCGGCCGCTTGTGGCGCCGCGAGGTTGTTGTGGCACCGCAAACGGTGACCTTCGTGCGCTGGCAACTGCCATAAGCCAGGGATGCCAATTCTGTGCAAGCGTTAATCCAATTCTATCGTTTGCGCTGTACAATGAAATTGAAAGAGCGAAACCATTGGCATCCCTTCGCAAAGGAGGCAGACGATGTTTGAGCAGATTTTGGTTGCAGTGGATGGTTCGGATTATGCTTTGAAAGCAGCCCGCACGGCAGCAGATTTGGCACGTTCGCTGGGGCAATCGCGGTTGTATGTGGTGGTTGCCTTTGAGCCCATTCCTGATTATTTGGGTGAGCCTTTTTGGGAAGAAGCCGCGGCGGCGCGGATGAAGAAGGCAGAGGAAATCTTAGATGCCGCGTTGAAAGAGATTGGCGACGTCCCGGGCGGGGTGGAAACCGAGGTGCTGGAAGGCCGCCCGGCTGAGGCCATCTTGGAAGTGGCCAAAGATCGCCAGGTGGACCTCATCGTGATGGGCGCCCAAGGCCAAGGCACGCTCAGCAGCCTGTTGCTGGGCAGCCAAAGCCGCAAGGTGATCAATCATGCACCTTGCCCGGTTTTGATTGTGCGCTGAGCAGCCCTGCGAAGGCGGGGCAGCGGCGGTTTCCTTAAAAAGCACGGCGCCGGATTGCTCAACCAGCAATCCGGCGCCGATGGTTTTGGGGCGGCGTTAGCCACGCAGTTGCGCGCCCAACTCCCGCTGCAGCGCTTTCACGATGCGCTTGCGGATTTTGGCCGCGTCTTTGTCGGTGAGGGTCTTTTCAAAATCTTGATAGGTGAGGCGGTAGGCCAGGCTCTTTTTGCCCGCGCCGATTTGCTCGCCGCGATAGACGTCGAACAGCCGCACGCCTACCAACCGCCGCCCGCCGGCTTTGCGGATGACGGCTTCGACTTCGGCGGCAGGGGTGGCTTCGTCCACCACCACGGCCAGGTCTTCCCGCACCGGCGGGAAGGCCGGCACCGGTCGGACGGCAAAGGCCTCGGGAATTTGCCGCAGGATGGCTTCGGCGTCCAGGTCGGCTACCAACACCGGCGCGGCGTCCAGTTCCAGGTCGTGGGCCACTGCGGGGTGCAATTCGCCAAAGACGCCCACGGGCTGGCCGGCCACCAGCATTTCGGCGCATTTGCCCGGGTGCAGGCTGGGGTGTTGCGCGGGGCGGAAGGTCACATCCTCCAGGTGGAGGGCGTTGGCCAGGGCTTCCAGGGTGCCTTTGAGGTCGTAGAAGTCCATGGGCGAGGTGTCGGCGCCTTTCCAGTGGGGTTCTTCGCGTGGGCCGGTCAGGGCGATGACCGCGCGGCGGGGTTCCTGGGGCAGCAATTCGCCTTCTTGGGGCAGGAAGATGGGCGCGATTTCAAAGAGGGCTTGGCGGGCTTTGTTGCGGCTGTTGCGCACCACCACTTCCATCACGCTGGCCAGCAGGCTGCGGCGCAGCACGCGGCGTTCCTGCGCGATGGGGTTGACCAGGCGGATGTAATCGTCTTCGGTGGGGGCGTTTTCCCGCGCGTCGGGGGGGAGCAGGCGGGCTTCCCATTCAGGGGAGGTCAGGCGGTAGGTGATGACCTCCCGCAGGCCCAGGTTGACCAGGGTGTCGCGCAGGCGTTGTTCGTGGAGCAGGTCGGGGTTGGGGCGCTGCGGCGGGAGTTCGTCTGCGATGCGGGTGGTGGGGAGGCGGTCGTAGCCGTAGAGGCGGGCGATTTCTTCGGCCAGGTCGGCTTTGCCGATGACGCCTTCGCCGATGTCGAGGCGGTGGGGTGGGGTTTGGACGCGCAGGGCTTCGCCTTCCCGGGTGCAGGTGAATTCCAGGCGGGTGAGCAGGTCGGCGATTTCGTCCAGCCCCAGGCGGATGCCCAAGATGCGGGCGATGTCGTCTTCGGTGAGGGTGATGACGGGGTCGTGGGGTGGGTTGGGGTATTCGTCGAGGAAGCCCTGGGCCACGGTGCCGCCGCTCCATTGGCGCATGAGTTCCAGGCCGCGGCGCAGCCCTACTTCGGCCAGGGCGGGATGCACCCCGCGGGAGAAGCGGTAGGCGGCTTCGGAGGTGAGGCGTTGGCGCTGCACGGTGCGGCGGATGTTGATGAAGTTCCAGGAGGCCGCTTCGAGCAGGACGTTGCGGGTGTTTTCGGTGACTTCGCTTTCTTCGCCGCCCATCACGCCTGCGATGGAAAGCGGCCCCGCGGTGTCGCAGACCAATACGGTGAAGTCGTCTAAGGTGCGTTCGACGCCGTCTAAGGTGGTGAGTTTTTCGCCTGGGTGGGCGGTGCGGGTGATGATGGTGGGGGGCTTGCCGCCGGCCCGTTGCACTAAGACGTCGTAGTCAAAGGCGTGGAGGGGTTCGCCGGTTTCCAGCATGACGTAGTTGGTGGCGTCTACGATGTTGTTGATGGGGCGCATGCCGGCCAGTTTGAGGCGCATTTGCACCCAAAAGGGGCTGGGTTTGATTTCGATGTCGCGGATGAGGCCCAGCATGAAGCGGGGGTTGAGTTCGGGGTTGGTGATTTGGATGGCGGCTTGGCCGAAGATGGGGTCGCCTTCGGCTAAGACGTCGAGGGGAGGTTTGCGCAGGGGTTTGCCCAGCAGGGCTGCGGTTTCCCGCGCGACGCCCAGGATGTTGGCGTTGCGCGCCATGTTGGGGGTGATGGCAATGTCGAAGACCGCGTCGCCCAGGTAGTCGGCCAGGGGGGTGCCCACGGGTGCGTCGTCGGGCAGGTAGATGATGTCGTCCATCTCTTCGGAGATGCCGAGCTCTTTTTCGGAGCACACCATGGAGTAGGAAACCACCCCGCGGATTTTGGCGCGCTTGAGGGTGATGAGCTCCCAGCCGGGCGCGTGGCCGTTGTAGAGGCGGGCGCCTTCGCGGGCGTAGGCCACTTTGAGGGGCTTTTCCAACTTTTGGCCTTTGAGGGGAAGCAGGGAAGGCGCGCCGGTGAGGACGATGTGTTCTTGCTCGCCGTCATCCAGGCGGCAGAGCACCAGCCGGTCGGCGTTGGGGTGGGGCATGACCTCGTGGATGGCCGCGACCACGAATTTGTCGGCCGGCCATTCGAGGCCAGAGATTTTGAATTCGTGGCGGGGGCCTTGGGGCATGGGCAGGCCCACGTAGCGCACGGCTTCCACTTCCAACCCGGCGACGGTAAGCCGCCGGGCGAGTTCTTCGATGGGGATGTCAATTTCGACAAAGTCTTTGAGCCAGGAAAGGGGTACGAGCATGAGGGAACCTCCGGGGAGGGGGGGATTAGGTGTTGGGTATTAGGTATTGGGTAGTGGGTAGTGGTGGGTTTATTGTTGGGGGTGTTCTTTGATAAATTTGAGGTAGCCGTTGAGGGCGCGGCGGAGGTTGTGGATGTCTGCTGCCAGGGCGTCGAAAGTCGCTTTCGAAAGATAGCCCAGGCGATAGGCGAGGAGAAGATGGCTGTAGGTTTCTTCTAAAGAGCCGCGAGCGATATAGTAGAAGTGCAAGGAGTCTTTGAATGTGTAGCGTCCATAGCCCTCGGCAATGTTAGCGGAAATGCTCTGCACCGCGCGGCGAAGTTGTAGGGCGAGGGCATGGCGTTCTTCGCGTGGTAGGTGTGGCAAGGCTTCTTGATGCACGCGCACGGCCAGGTCAATGGCTTGTTGCCATACTCGCAAGTTTTCTAAGCCATGCTTCTCATCCATCCCATGGCCTCCTGCCTAATACCTGATACCGATTACCCAATACCTTAGAATTGTTCTAAAAACCTCAAATCACCACTCCAGAAATACCGAATATCCTCGATGTGGTGGCGCAGCATGGTGATACGTTCGGGGCCCATGCCGAAGGCGAAGCCGGTGTATTTTTCGGGGTCGTAGCCGCCGTTGCGGAGCACGGTGGGATGCACTTCGCCGCAGCCTAAGATCTCCAGCCAGCCGGTGTATTTGCAGACGT
>Ga0256914_1002303_pt1 | contig 16145 bp, 12 predicted proteins | sample HulkmetaG_FD_191571 | JGI IMG/M metagenome (GOLD analysis project Ga0256914, IMG submission 191571) | Hydrothermal chimney microbial communities from Main Endeavour vent field at the Juan de Fuca Ridge, Pacific Ocean - Hulk | ecosystem: Environmental > Aquatic > Marine > Hydrothermal vents ... | reverse complement strand
CAACTGAACGGTGCCGTAGGATTTCGCCCCGGACAGGGTTACTGAAGCGCCATCCAGGATGAGGTCCTCGGCCTCGGCCCGGTTGGCCCCGGTCAAGGCGGCACACAAGAAAGAGAACGTGATCATCCGGCGTCTCAATTTCGACAGTGTCATAGTCATTGGAAACCTCCAGGTACCGAATCGGCCTCGGCCGCCGTCAACGCAGCTCCGCCTCGTGCTGCCGGCGTCACCGTCCAGGCTCACAGTATAGCCGGAATGGGGTGTGAACGGACACGAAGTCTAGGGTTGCCGTGGTTCGCAAGGACTCGAGGGCACCCGGGCTGGGGCGTCGACCGGGGAACACGTTGACCGGACCGGGCCTGCATGATAGGGTACAGAAGCACGAGCGAACCGGAGCAGACGAGATGAGACGTATCCTGGCCCCTTGCGCAGTCCTGGTTGCCCTGAGTGCGACGAGTTGTGATGTGACCCCACCTCGCGCGGAACCCCAGGAGGCGCCGAAGCCCTCCCTGGATCTCCCGGAATCGGACGTTTCATTCCAATGGAAGGGAACGACTGTGGATCAGGGGTACGGTGGTATCCAGACCGCGATGGCTCTGGACCTGGCGGGGCACCCGACGGTGGCCTATTTTGCTCCTGCCTACGAAGCCCTGCCTCCGCCTCCCGACATTCCGGAAATACCGGAAGAGGGGTCTGGAAGCGACGGCGGGTCCCGCACGTTGCAACCGATGGAAGCCGGTGGAGGCACCCTGTTCCTCCCGGGAGGCACGAGTTGGAGCGCGCTCGAGCTGCCGTCGGACCTCCCCTGGGCCGGGGATGGGACGCCGATCCAGGACGCTCTCGAGGATTTCGTGCCCCCCACGTTTTACCACCTGCGGTACGCCCGCTGGGACGGCGCCTACTGGACCGTGGAGGACGTGACCGACGTAAGCCATGCTCGAGGGCTGTCGCTGCTCCACACCCGGGACGGCTATCCGGTGATCGCCTACCTGGACTCGGACCATGAAATCGGCCCCGAATGGTGCGCGGGGACGTTCCTTCGGGTGGCGGTACGCACATCCGCCGGGTGGCAAATGACCACGGTGGTACCCCCGACGCAGGTCGTGGACGGTTTGTGCACGCCTGGGGAGGACTGCCCAGTATGCGAGGTGAACGGGCTCGATCCCGTGCTGGCGCAGGGTCCTTCCGGCGTGGTGGGGCTTGCATTTCGCCGCGCCCGGTACACCGAGGGGTCTTTGGCGGACCCGGACACGGATCAGGCGTTCGTGGAAGTCCAGATCGAAGGTGGACGTGTGAACCCCGGGCTGCCCCAGATCGTGCATCGCGCCGAGGGTGCGGGATTTTTCTCCGCCCTTCAGTATGCCACGGACGAGTCGGGCTGGCTTGTGCCTCATGTGGCCTACCTGGCACTTGGGGAGTTCGAGACGGGAGATGCGTTTGGCGCCTGGTTTGCACGGTACGACAAGACTCGAGACCAGTGGGAGAAGCACGAAATCGAGCCGTGGGAGGACTGGATTGCCGGGGCACCGCTGCAGATGATCATCGACAATCGGGACATCTATCTTTTGATGTATGCCGTGCGGGCACGACACACCTCGGTGCTGCTCGACCTCACCTTGCTGCATTCGGAGGATGGTGGGGAGACCTGGGATCGGGAATACATCGTTTCCACCGGCAGGGCGGGGGGGTACCCTTCCCTGGCCATGGACCCGTCGGGCCGCCTTGCTGTGAGCTTTTATCAGTGTGGAGGGGCGTTCGAGCCCACGTGTGACCCGGAAAACGATGGGCTGATGTTCGCCTTGCGTGAGGACACGGGCTGGAACATCGACCCGGTGCTTCACGACGATGCCCGACTGGACGGCACCTTCACTGCCCTGACTTTTTCTGGCGACACGCCAGTACTGGCTGCACGCAGCGCCATGCACAGAGGGCCAGGCGGAGGCCAGGTACTCAAGGTGTACTTCGGCTCGCCTCCCGAATGATGCCATGGGTCGAGTGCACCACTGTGCACCGGCTGCGGCCACCTTTCAGAAACCCCACCTACGGCTGAGTGCCCCTTACCAGGCGGTCTCCACTCCGCCCAGCACGCGCCAGTTGCTGTAGTTCCACTGGATTTCGTAGTTGCTTGAGCTGGGGAAGATACCGGGCTGGTAGTCCGGAAAATTGGTCCGCCGGAGCCAAAGGTCTCCTTGCACGACGGCCGCATGCAACCGCCCGAAGGGGATACGCAAGCCGGTGCTGACCGTGGTTCGAGCGTCCACACGGCGGTCGCCGAAGGTGAGGGGTGGATGACCGGACATGCCCGGTTCCCATCCGGGGGTTTCCGCGTAGCTGTTGGGCCCATATCGCCTGAATCGGAAGGAAGCGGTTGCGGAGATCTCCACCCCAGCGGGCGTGCGATGCCGAATGCGGAGGCCGGGCCGCGGAGCGGTGTAGGAATAGTATCCCTGGAACGTGTCCTGAACGAAGTCGTAGCCGAGGGAGGCGGCGCAGCGCAGGCGCTCGTCAAGGAATCGGAACTCGGTCAGGACCGTGGGACGGATCCCGCGGAACTGCTGCAGCGGATTGGCCGGCTCGAATCCGGGAGAAGCGTGTGTCTTGCCGGTACCCGCGTCCCTGGCGAACACGTAGAAGTAGTCCCGTTGATAGGCGATGAAGCTGGCGACGAACCGGAAACCGGGCCGGGACCATCGCCAGCGAATCCCCATCCGGTGCTCCTCGTTGTCCCCCGGTACCAGGTGATTCGGGTCCGCGTCTGGGTCATCGACGGGATGAAAACTCGGGTCCTTCTCCCAGGTGGAGAGCCGATATCGGTAGAACACCTTGACTTTCTGCCCCCTTGCCGGTCTCAGCCCCACCCTCGTGCGAATGTGCCACGCCTGGTATCCGAACCGGTCGGTGGGCAGGTATCCTTCGGGAGACATGGGCGGGTCGGTGGGCTCCTCCGGAATGGGCTGGTAGAGGTCGAGCCATCCGGGTCTACGAACGGAATCCACACCTGTCCCCAGCTCCACCCAGAACCGCTTCGTCGGCTTGACCCGAACGGCAGGTGCCAACCGGGTCCGGAACTCCCGCAGGTCGACCCCGTAGGTTTCCCGATACTGGAGGTCGACGGGGACGCGCAACGCCACCCGGCCTGCGTCCAGCACGCCCCGGGTTTCCAGAGTCAGGAGGCTCATGGGACCGCTGTCCGGTCGCACGCCGAGGCCGGAGAAGGCTCCTCCCAGGACGGCTGCGTCGAAACGCAGCTCCGACTCCACCCGGGTCCTGGGTTTTCTGCGCACGCGCACAGGCGCTTCGTCCGGTTCCGGGCGCCCTTCCAGACCCGTGTCGGTCTGAACCTCCTCCGGTTCCTCGGCCCGGGCCGTCCAGACTGTGCCGAAACACCCGCTCAGCACGACGAGCACGACGAATCGCCACGGGCCGGTGCTCTCCCCCATGGTTTCACGTTTCCAGAATGCCATTCAGGGTCCTCCTCTCGGTCTCTATTCGCCGGTGGAGCCACGGGCAGCCAGAGCCACCAGGCAGGCCCGGCTCAACCGCTCCGCCCGGCGGCTCCGGGGATTGCGGGACGCCACAGCCCGACTCATGTCCAGACACCCCCGGTAGTCCTCCATCTGCCTCAGCACGTCGGCGAGCTTGAGCCGCACCCGGTCGTTGCCCGGGTCTCTGTCCAGCAAGTCACGATAGAGCCCGGCCGCACGCGCGTAGGCACCACGCGCCACCTCCAGCCGGGCCAATCTGGTCAACGAGGCCACGTGTCCCGGGTCCAGTTCCACAGCCTGACGGGCCGCTTCGTAGGCCTCCGTGCGCCGCCCTGCCTTGCCGAGCACCACACTCAGGTTGTAGTAGGCTCTGGCGTACCTGGGATGCTCGCGAATCAGAGCCTGGTACACCGCGATGGCACCGTCCAGGTCGCCGCTGCGGCTCAACGCCACGCCCTGGTTGAGCGCCGCCTCCCGGTACCGTGGCCGAACGTCTCGAGCCCTCTGGAACGAGGCTGCGGCCTCCCGGTATTCCTTGCGTCGAAGCTGGAGCTTGCCGAGGTGGAACCAGGCCGCTGCGTGGTCCGGGTTGACTTCGGTGGCGCCACGCAGCACCTCCTCGGCCTCGTCCAGGTCCCCGTTGGCCGCGTGGGCTGCGCCCAGGTTGATGAGGGCTTCCAGGTAGTCGGGCCGAATCGCCAGGGCTTGCCGGTATGCGTGAATGGCGGAACGAAGGTCGCCTGCCGTCCGGAACGTGATGCCCAGGTTGTACCAGGCTTCGGGATAGCGCCCTCCGGTCAGCGATATCGCCTGCTGGTAGGCAGTCCGGGCCGCTTCCAGGTCCCCGCTCCGCATCGCGACGAGTCCCGCGAGAAAATGGTGTTCCGGTCGGTCCGGGTCCATCTCCAACAGGGTCTCGGCCTGGGCTCGAGCATGCGCCATGTCCTCCCGGTCCAGGTAGAGCCGCAGGAGCCGGCGTCGGGCCGAATGATACTCGGGGTCGAGCCGGAGTGCCTGAACATAGGCGTCTTCCGCCTCCATCAGACGACCTTCCAGCTCGAGGATGCGTCCCAGCGCGCTGTAGACCTCCGGCAACTCGGGGGCGATGATCCGGGTCTCCTCCAGGTATTCTCGAGCCAGGGCGAGGTCCTCGGGTGCCCCTGCGTTGATGAAGGCCCAGGTGGCGCCGAGACGGATGTCCGAGAGGGCCGGCGCCCAGTCGATGGCAGAGTCGAACTCGGTTCGTGCCGCCTCGCGTCTTCCTGCCGCCAGGTAGGCCCGGCCCAGTTGCAGGTGTGCATAGGCCCGCTCCTCGTTGCCCCCGTGTGCGGTGGTGGCCTCGAGCACCTGGATGGCCTCGTCCAGGTGTCCCTGTCGACGCAGGAGTACCCCGAGCGCCAGGCTCGCCGCGCGGTAGGAGGGGCGTTCCGCGACCAGGTCCCGGAGGATTTTTTCCGCCTTGTCCAGTTCACCGGCCCTGCGATAGGCGATTCCGAGGTTGAGCACTGTCCCGTAGCTGGTGGGTCCCAGCGCCATGGCCTGCTCCAGTGCTTCGATCGCCTCCTCGGGACGACCGGCGACCAGAAGCCAGTAGCCCAGTTCCGCCAGGAGCGCAGGTTCATCCGGACGAAGCCTGGTTTCCTCGCGCAGCAACGCCAGCCCCTGGTCGAACTCGCTCCGCCGAAGGAGGATCCGAGCACGGGCATGCGATTCTGTCTGGGCCTCCGTGGCCACAGGGGGGGCTTCCTTTTCCTCTTCCTCCAACTGGGGGCCGGCAGCATTCCCTCCTGGACCCGACGGAGCCACCACGATCACGCGGGGCGGCTCACGGTACCCTCGTGCAAGCGATTCCAGCGCGAATGCGCCCACCAACAGTCCTGCCAACGAGGCCAGCACCGGTGCGAGCCGGTTGGGACCCAGGGACCTCATCCGAGTACCTCCATCAGGCGGGTGCCGAGTCCTTGGCCGTTCACGTTCTGGATCTCGAGGCCGGGCCGGGCATTCAGTTCCAGGACCAGGGTTCGACCGTCTCGATCCACCACGATGTCCGTGCCCAGGTAGGCCAGGGGGACACGGGACGCTCGCCGCGCCGTGTCCAGCACCTTGTCCCACTCGGGTTGCTCCACGCCGATCAATCGCTCCCCGTTGTCCGGGTGCCGTTCGATGGGCCTGCCCCGGAACGAAGCCCGCACGGTCCGACCGGTTTCGATGTCGATGGCCAGGCCAATCCCCCCTTGATGGAGGTTGGCCACCCCGCCCGAGGCGGCGGTCGGGACGCGAAGCATGGCCATCAGCGGTGTTCCGCGCAGCGTGATGATCCGAAGGTCACTCAATCCGTCTTGCCACAGCCGCTGGTAGACCGGGTGCGCCTGGATACGTTCCTCCACGTAGGCCCGGTCTGGTCTGTCCTTGGAAAAGGCTCCGAACACGATGTTTGCCACATGCTGTCGGATCTGGGCCAGGGTCACACGCCCGCCTCCCGCCTTGATCCACACACCGGGCGCCACCTGCTCCCCGACCACCAGCAGGCCCTGCCCACCGCTGCTCTGGGCAGGTTTGACCACGAAATGCTCCTCCCCCTCGATCCGAGCCAGCAATCCGCCCACCTCGTGCAGCCCGTTGGCCACGCCCAGGAGCCGCGGAACCGGGACGCCCAGGCGTGTGAGGACCTCCTTGGCCACCAGCTTGTCGTCCGCAATCGCGAAATGCCGTCGCTCGTTGAACGGATAGATGAGTTCCACATTCCTGCGATTGATTCCGACCACGTTCTGCCGCCGGACCAACAAGTCGCGCCAAACAGAGCGCCAACGGTTGAGCTTCATGGTGTCTCCTCGACCAGCAACCCGCGAAACCGGAAGTATTCGGACAGACGGATACCGACCCAACGCCCGAGGTAGAGTTCGAGAGCGACGACACCGAGGAGGACCTCGGGGAACGCCACCAGGAGCATCTGCACGGCGAGGGAATTCATGACGAGGTAGCAGGCCAGGATCACCGCGGTGGTGCCGGCCAACCGTTTCAAGGCGTCGGGCATGCCGTCGTCCGAGATCGACATGTAGAAGCGCTCTGCGCTGATGGCCGTGACTGCGATCGGAAAAATGGTGGCGCGGGAGAGCTGAGCATTCCCGACGAAGTCTGCGACCACGGCCATGCCGAGCAGGGTTGCGGCCACGAAGGCGAGCAGGATGGCCAGCAACGGGGCGTGGAGCAGATTCAGATCCTGGAGTGTGGAACGGAGGAGTCCGACCACAGCGATGACCGTGATCCAGCTCAACAACCCCCAGAACAGCCCGGTCTCCGCCATGGCTGCGGCCAACAGGGCGGGGAGGAAGGTACCCCAGGTGGGTACTCCTACCACGTTCCGACAAAGCACCACCACCAGGGCGCCCACCGGCAGCGTCAGCAGGGTCCGAAGCAAGGAGAAGGGGAGCCCGGACCGCTCGAACACGCCCCAAAGGTTGAATGCTCCGGGCACCGCCGAGGCCACCTGGGCCGGGACCAGCTCGGTGCTCACCCAGAACTGGTACTCGAAATTGATGTCCCGGGTGTGTGTGAACAGTACTTCGTCCCCGGTGTACAGCTCCAGGTAGTGCTCGGGCAGCCGCGCGAAGTAGCCGTTGGTGGGGTCGAACGGAACCCAGTGCCCCCCCACGTAGCTTTCCACCCACTGGTGTGTCGTCCGCGTGGTCCCCGGATTCATCACCAGTCCACCCACCAGCCGCGTGGGGATACCTGCTTGACGCGCCAGAGCAACGAACAGCCGACTCTTACCGTTGCAACTCGCCTCGCCCAATCTGAGCGCGGTGAGCGCGTCGGTGGTTCCCTTGAACGGCCTCGCGGTCAGCGCAGAGGTCCGCGCGTAAATGGCGCCGAGTCGCTCGAGAATGGTCCCGTGGTCAGCGCCAATGCGCCGCACCTCCTCCTCGATTTCCGGGGAATCCACCTGGATGTACGGAGCCGGCTTCAAGTACCTGGCTATGGACAGAGGGTAAGACGCGGGCAGGTGAAGGCCCGGATCGATCTCGTACCGGATGGGTTGCACCACCACGTCCACCCGCGTGCTCAGCAACACCCCATCGGGCACATGCCGACCGGTCCAGATCACCTTCCGGTTCATGCCTTCGGTAACCACCGCATGGGACAGCGATGCGTCCGCCACCTGTTCGTCTCGAATCTGCTGTCGGGCGTCGGACATTGGAAGAAACGACCGAACCACCACGCTGTCATCGTTGCCGTCCAGCCGCATGCTGAGGCGCACCGAGTACTGGGTGCGAGGCAACACGTCTGCCAGGGACAGGCCCCAAACCCACACCTTCAGCCCAACGATGCACACCGCCACCAGCACCAGCGCTCCGGCTATCGCCGACAGCCTCGGGATACGTTTCCACAGCCCTTTCAACTTCAAGACACTCAACATCCCGCCCTTCCCTCTCGGTACACGGTGCCAGCCGCTCACCTCCTGACAGCGGCGTCCTGGACGCTCCGCCAGTTCCCGGTCGTCGGCCCGGCCAACCTTCAGAACGACCTTGCCCAAATATTCGCTACCCCACTCGACCAGGGGTAGCGGTTCCTCTTCTCATTGCGTTACAAAGGATGTACGAGGTTACCCCGTGGAATGGTCCCGCCGGATGCCCCCTCCGACCGGGACCCAGGCCCGAGTGGACAGGCGACAGGTGACGACGTGACGCCCAACCCCAGAGACCCCCACCTCCATGCCCCACGCTCGACCGGGCACCCCATCCGAGTCGTCACGCTCATCGCACTTTGCAGCGTGGGCGGGTTCTGGAGCTGCTTCTCTCTCCCACTCGGCGGCGACCAGCCCGAGGTCGTGGGAACGCCCACACCCGTCCCCGGAACCGACCACGACCAGGATGGATTCACCACGCCCGAAGATTGTCGCGACGACAATCCCGACATCCATCCACAGGCCGCGGAACGTTGCGGCGACGGCATCGACCAGAACTGCAACGGCTCCGTCGACGAGCAATGTCAATGCACGCCCAGCGACCTGCTCGCCGCCCTCGAAGCCTCCTCGGCCCATGCCGACACCTCCCCGGTCATCATCGAGTGCGAGGAAACAGCCGGATTCCGTGCCGGCCTGCACAACCCGTGCAACAACACCGTGCTCCTCGCCAGCAGCACCACTTGCTTCGTCGAGGTCGTCCTGGTGCGGATCGAGTCGGACGACGAGCGGCCAATCGTGGACGCCTTCCCTGAAAACTGTGACGCCCCGGACACCCGCTGGTCTCTGGGCCCCGACGAATCCCTCACCCTCTCCTGGAACTGGCCCCAAGAACCGACCCGGGACGAAGCCGGCGACTTCCAGTTCCGCGCCACCTGGGCCAACGGCGCGGAGGCCACACTGAACGTCTCCTTGCTCCCCTGCGACGAGCACCGTGACGACCCCCCCGGCGAAACCCCGGATGAGACCATCGAGCCCGACGATGACACACCCGAGGCGTCCGTCACCGCGACCCCCGATTCAGGCGACGACGATACCCAACACCCCTCCCGCACACCCGAACCGCTCCTCACACCTACTCCCGATTCAGGCGACGACGATACCCAACACCCCTCCCGCACACCCGAACCGCTCCTCACACCTACTCCCGATTCAGGCGACGACGATACCCAACACGTCACCCACACACCCGAGCCCGGCGACGGTCAGCATGAGGTGTGAGAGGCTTCGTTCCCGAGTCGGAGAACAGGGTACGAGGAACAGCATGCAGGGAGCCGATGGGGACAAGGTCTGTTCGAGGGGATGGGTGTGAGGGGAATGTTCGCGGAGCCAGAATCGGGACACGAGGTCAGAAGCCGAGTTCCAATCCCATGGCGAGGCGAGCCTGAACATTGGTATCCGAATCTCCATCCTCGTCGAAGTCGCCTCCGACGATGGGAAGGGTGGCTTCGAGCGTCAGGAGCACGTTTCGGGTCATCTCCATTCCGGCCCACACAACAGGTCCTCCTGGGAATGAGAGCCATCCCTGGGAGGCGGATACGGCCAGGGACTGGTTCGTTGCCACCTGGTCTGGGAGATCCAGGGCGGGGACGTACACCAACGAGGCGAACCAGCCGGCGCCTCCCTGCCACCGGCCTCGAGACCGACGCATGACCATGTGGACACCGAGATCCAGCACGTTGCGCCGTTGCACGTCGGCCAACACGGTCCAGGCCCCGTCCGATGCAGTGGACCACCCGGCATGGAAGCTGAGCGTGAGACCTCGGAGCGCGCCTCCGCGCATGCGGTAGCCGCTCACCACCCCGACTCGAGGTGCGTCCCGTCCCCACACTCCAGTGGCTTCTCCCGTCAATTGACGGATGTACCCGCTCTCGAGGGCGAAGAAGCGTCGGTATCCTCTCAATTCCTCGATGAGGAGACCAAGAGAGTAGACCTGTCCTTCCGCAAAGGCGAGGCGCCCCTGGGCCACCACGCGGCCGTCCGAATTCTGGACGCGAACCTCGTGCACCCCGGTTGGGATGGAAACCGTGCGCGGGAAGGCCCCTTTGCGCCGACCATCGACCTCGAGGGACATGGCCGAGGAAGTGGCGCCGTAGGCATAGACCAGTGCGGCGGCTCGAGCCAATTCCGGGTCCGGTTTTCCGCTGAGGAACACATCTGCGCGTCCCACGACCCGGAAATTCCCCTCCGGGACCTGCCGACCGTGCGTGTGCTCCACCGTGCGGGCTCGAGCGTAGTCGTGGGCTTCGTAGGCGGTGACCGCGCCATCGCCGTTGGCGTCGGCCTCGATGAGATTTCCGGTCAGGCCCTGGAGAAGGAAATAGGTGTAGGTACCATGGCGGAGTGCGTTGTCCTCCTCGGCCGAGCCTCCCAGGGTACTCGCCATGAGCACAGCTTCTGTCTGCCCGGCAGCGTGTTCCAGTGCGCGCCATGGATCGGGCAGACGGGAGAGGTAGGCCCTGGACGTGGCGGAGATACGAGATTTCCCACTGCCTGAGAAGCAGTTGTCCAGGATCAAGACCTTTCGCTGCGCCTTGAGTTCTTTGAGGAATCGCCGAAGCGCAGCCACATCGATGGCAGTCCCTGCCAGGTCCGAAGCTCGGGTGTCGGTGGTGACCAGGTAGAGCCTGATCCGCGCCTGAGCGTCCACCTCGATGGAGCCATGGCCGGAAAAATATATGAGCAGGGTGTCCTGGCGACGGAGCCCGTTACGCAATCGGCGCAGCTCCTCGAGGATGGCGCGCCGGGTCACATCGTCTGGTGCGGTGAGTTCCACGACCCGATCGAACCCTCCGTGGTCCGGGTTGCGGAGCACTCTGGCCATCTCGACCGCGTCCCGGCGTGCGAACCTGAGCCGGCCGAAGGTTGGGTCATCATACTCGTCGATTCCGATCACGATGGCCAGTCGTCTTGGTCGGAGGCTGTCCTCGAGCACGGAGGACGTGGTGGGCGAGGACTCGAACCCCTTGGTGGTGCGGGGTGCGTGCACGCAACCGGAGCTGATGAGCGCGCAGAAGAGAGTCCCCAGAAGGAGTTCGGGCCTGCGGTGCCCGGATGGGGGCATGCGCTGGGTTCTCCTCGAGCCGCCTGTCTGCCTCATGGGGCTCCCCCATCGTCGCTTTCCTGGCCAGAAGGAGCCTCCACGACCAGACGGATGGCGTCAAGATCCATGTCCACAAGCGTGTCCGGGGCGAGCACATCCCGGTACCGTGCGGCATAGCGCGCCCACACCGAATCGAGCCAACCCGCCAGGTCATCTCCAGGGGGACGCTCGGACGCCACGGCGATGTAGGTATATTCTCCCGGAGTGTCGGGGGGGACGAAGCGCAGATGTCGTCCCTGATCATCCACAATGTCGATGACCGTCTCTCCAGCCGCCCGATCCAAACCGTTGCGCTCGTAGATCAGAGAAAGGCGGTGCATGGGATCCCGTTCGACCAGGCCAAGGAATCCAGCCCGCTCGACCACGAACCGGAAGAAGAGCCCGTCCCCGGGCCGGAGCGTCGCCAGGTCCTCGGCGGGTCGGTGAGCACGGCCACCGGCGGATTCGATCACCACCTGCAGGTCGACCGTTGGAGCCATGGCGACCTCTCCCGGTCCCTTGGTCCGAATGTCCTCGAGGTTGCCTGTTCGGAACGTCCACACCAGGAGGGCCGCCACCACACCCAGGGCACCCACCATCACCGGCCGGAACGATCCGAGCAACAGGTCGAGCCACCTGTGCGTCCGCCGGCTCGCGCCCCCGCCCGTTTCAGGGCACCCCTTTCCAACCTCGATAGACACGTCCGCACTCCGGGACTCCTGATCCACCCGCCGCCATAGCGCCTCCAGCACCGTGTCAGGCGGGATCGCACGCGGCGCCTCCTGCCAGGCCTCGATCGTTCCTTCCACCGCTTGCACCAGATGGGCGAACTCGGGCGAGGCCTCCACCCCCGCTTCCAGGCACGCCGCCTCTTCCGGCGTCCGGTCTTCGGGCAGCTTGTCCAGAATCCTCAAGAGTTCCTCTCGATCCATCGGATCCTCACCCCCTCGGGTCTCCGGCTCCAAAAATGTCATGGGTCTTCAGCACCGTCTCTCGCAACCTCTGCCGGGCCTTGGTGATGTAGGCGCGAACCGAGCCGGGGGAAAGCCCCATCACCTCGGCAATGGCATCCGTGGACATCCCCTCCCGGTAGTAAAGGAGGAAGGCCGTGCGCTGCCCCTCCGGGAGCGTGTCCAGCGCTGCATCCACTGCTCGCAGCGCCTGGCGCATGGAGACCGCCGCCGCGGGACCCGGCACCGAGGCAGCCACGTCCCGCTGCACCGCCGTCCCGTCCCCTTGCGTCGACGTCAACGAATCGGTCACCCGGTCCTTGTGACGACTCCGCAGCCACGAGATCGCCTCCCGCCGGGCTATCGTAAACAGGAAGGACTTGAACGCGCCACGGGGTTCGTAGGTCGCCGCAGCCCGATGCAGCTTGTACAGCGTCGCTGTCAGTACGTCCTCGGCCCCTGCCTCGTCCCGCGTCACTCCCCTCAGGTATTCGTACAGGTTGGACCAATACCGCTTCGCCAGGCGCTCGAACGCTGCCCTGTCACCTGAACGATAGGCGGCCATCAACTCGTGATCCGTCTCCATCTTCCCCCGATACGATCGTTATCCCCCATAACGCCGGGGGCCGGGGAAACGCTACCCCTGGACGGCTCCCCTCCAACAACGCATCAGCGAACCCGCAACGCCTCACCCCAGGCACTTCTCCTGATCACGAACAACGAACCGATCATCACCACCGTGACCAGGGTTCCACCCACCGCTGCAGCCGCCAACCACCCCGTCCGGACCGCCTCACCCAGTCGACCATAGCGAAACATCAAGTAGAGGAGCAACCAGTAGAGTACGCTCGTGAGAAGCCCCGGCGAGTACCGCCTCGTCAAGACCGTGGCCCCCAGGTGCCAAAGCCCGTTGGTGAACATTTGAAACACGAAAACCAGCGGGAGGATGACCCACGCACCACCCAGTTCCTCGTGCAGCACGATGGATCCCACGATCAGACTCATCAATCCGGCATTGAACCAGAAGAATTGCTTCCATCCGTAGCCGGGCCAAAAATGACGCTGTACCATCCCGACAAAACTCTCGCCCAGAACGGATTCGTCCAGGATGTGAACGACATAGGCTGCCACATAACCCCAGAAAAAGAGGGCGAGGGGCACCGGAGTCGAACTCGAGACGGCCGCCAAGCCGATTGTGCCGTGCATGAAAGCCTCCGCGCAGAAACAGGGTGGGAAGCCGAGACATCGGTCTCAGCTCTTCCAGGAGTATGCCATGGGCCATGTAGAAGGAAAAGGGACTGTCCGGGATGGTGCTCACAGAACAGGTGTGGGGAGGGTCGTAAAAAATGAGAGATTCAGACGATGCCCTCTCCCCCATCCAAAATCCAAACCCTGGGATGAGCCGGATCGCAGATCGAAAAAATGGGGGGGACAGGGACTGCCCGCGGTCCGCTACCGTCTCCCGGAGCGGCCTCCGGGACGGGTGCACGGGCTGGCTGGGGAGCCCCTGGAGGCAGGCTCGGTCACAGAGGACACGGCGCGGGAATGGGCTCGGATTCGAGACGGACCCGGAGAGATGGTCGTGTCGTCACCAACCGTTTTCCGCTCACCAGGAACCGCGGTTCACAACGCGCCGCCAAAGACCGTCTCCTACTGGCCTGCGGGTGGGCACACGAACTGCACTTCGTAGTCCATGCAGGTGCCGTCGGGCTGCTCGTCGTTCACGCAGTAACCCCCGATGGTCCGGTCACAGTGGTAGACCTCGCCCGTCTCAGTCCAGTCGATGTGGGTACCCACCGTGCGACAACTGATCGAGATGGGCTCGGCACAGCTTTCCGGAAGCGTTCCTTCCTCCAGAAAGTCCACGATCGTCTCGTAATCCCCTTCGCCGGTAGGGTCGTCGCGGTCCAGCCACTCGGTGGTCTGGCACCCATCCTGGGCGGCGACAAACGCGGCCAACACAATCAGCATGCTCAGGAATCCAAATCTTCTCATCTGTTGCTTCCCTCCTCTCTTCGTGAAATTCCGGGTCTCCCTTCCTGCCGAACCAACCGGCAGGGAGCAACGGGCTCGGCCTGTGCACGGTTTCATGCCTCGCCTCGCACTCATAGTGTAGTCAGTGTCCACCAGGAAAACCGAAATCAGGGAGGGACATTTTTTCCCTTGATCGAAACGTGAGAAAACCTGGGCTTGATCCGCCCGCCGGGCTTGCCCATTCGACTCATCGATTCAGCTCACTGGGCAAGGGGAAGTGCGGTGGGCTTGAAGCAAAAGGCTTGCGAGCCAGCATGGAGAGCGATTCGGTCGTCAGAAAAGCTGCACGAAGTGGAAATGCGCGGGACCGCCCGCCCGCTCCCAGACGCGCGCAGCGGATTCGCGTGTTCACACTACCGTATTTCTTCCTCGATGACGGGCGGAGGAATCGGGCAGGACCAGGTGGTTTCCAGCCGTGCACTGCAAAGATAGACTGCCCAGTGGTCGCTGGTGTGGACGGCGTCCACGTTCACTGCGAATTCGATCTCACTCGCGGTGTTCGCCTGAAGCCGATCCTTCACGTCCCAGCTCATCTCCTCCCAAGATTGATCGTAACCCTTGAGCACATCGAGGGAACCTGGACCGAACTGAACCACGTCGAGTTCGGCGTTGAACGCGTCCCGGCCGTAGAAATCCACATCTCCGAATTCCACGCTGAGTGTTGCGGACATGAGAGTGCAAGTGAAGACCGGGTCGGCGAACGCGGTAACCACATCCTCATCCCACCAGCGGTAGTAGTTGCAGTTGAGGTCGATCTTCTGAGAAGTGTGAATGGTGGACCCATCCTTGCTGATGGACGCCAGCACGGGGGAGACGATGGGTTCCGGGCTACCCAGATTCTTCACCTCCTCTCGGTCCTGTCCAAGGGCGACACTGGTGGTCAGGAGCAAGGCGACAAAGGGAATTGCTGCAAAACGTGTCATGGTCGGGACCTCCTCTCCGGTCTCGGGTTGGTGCAAGGGCGGACTGGGAGCTTCTCCCGCCTTACCTACCTGTGATACAATAGTGGGTGCAGGGTGCGGATTCCGAATAGACTTCTGATTTTTCTGGAAAAAAGGGAGGAATGGATTTCGGACCGGAACACCTGTTCAGTCGCAGCGGACCACCATGCGGGAGTTGACGGTTCCGGTGTTGAGAAGGGGCTGTCCATACCACTGGGTTGGAGTGCCCACCATGAGCCACACCTCGGAAATCTCGCCCCAGTCGGCACCATCGAGGGTGACGGTCAGGTGCTGCCCGGGTCCGCTTCCTACCGCGGCGTCGGCAAGGGAGACATAGACATACTCCCCGGTGTCCTCCATGGTGAGACGAAGGTAAAGGAGGGGGAATGCGACCGTAACCTGTCTGAGGTTCAGTTCGAGTTGCAACTGGGGACTGACGTCCTCGCGACAGTAGTCGCAAGAGGTACACGGAGGATTGTCGGGCTGCTCGCGGATGGTTTGTTCCTGACACCAGGGTGCCTGTCCAGCCAGGTCAGGGGGAACGAATGAAGCCGAAACCGAGCCATTTGAGTAGAAGGACCAGGACACGGGTTCGTCGGCCTGGCCTTGCATGTCGGCGAACAGGTTCTTGACTTTCTCCACGGGATCGTCCTCGTGACAAGCTCCCGGTTCCGGGGCACCCAGTCCCTGCCAGGCCACACAGTCGGGTACGACACTGCCGAGTGCAGCGGCCGCTGCGCACAGGTTGAGGTGGTGGCCGGGCTGGAGGAATCCCGTGGAATCGGCGAAGAGGGCCTCGAGCACGTCGTCGTCCGTGGCCCGGGCGGCAGTGCCGGATTGCCAGGCCTTGAGCAGGGCGAAACTGCCACTGACCTGTGGAGCGGCGAAGGAAGTGCCGCTCAGCCGGTGCCAGGATTCCCCGACGGTGCTGGAGGAGGTAAGCGAGCAGATGAATTCGGACGGTGCAAGGAGCTGGTCGTCCTCGGGATCGACCGCTTGAGAGCTGGCGAATCCCTCTGGGTCCAGACCTCCCGCGGCAACGATACGAATCGGGTGGATCTCACCGTCGCCATCGGTCCAGGTCTCGGGTGCGGCGGCGGGAAGCAGCCTGGGGCACGCAGCGTCCGGATCGAAGCTGCACCGGTTGCCTGCGGCGACGAACACCTCGACATCCTTTGCGGTGGCGGCGGC
>Ga0256914_1002302_pt1 | contig 16146 bp, 10 predicted proteins | sample HulkmetaG_FD_191571 | JGI IMG/M metagenome (GOLD analysis project Ga0256914, IMG submission 191571) | Hydrothermal chimney microbial communities from Main Endeavour vent field at the Juan de Fuca Ridge, Pacific Ocean - Hulk | ecosystem: Environmental > Aquatic > Marine > Hydrothermal vents ... | reverse complement strand
CAATCTGTGCAGATCAGTGGCCGGAGAAAGTTGAATGGTTGATCGGTTGAATTGTTGAATGGTACCACCACGAAGTGGTAGGCATCCCTTCGGATTGAATGGGGCGCCGTTGCTGACCAATATTGCGCGCAGATCACGCGGATTGGCGCGGATTCTTTTCTGCGAATATCTGCGGAATCTGCGAGAGTCCAATAATCGGGATTTTTCGGTGCTTCTTCGGTGGCCGGGGAAAGGGTTGAGGGTGTAAGGGTTAAGGGAAATCTGTGTCAATCTGTGCAGATCAGTGGCCCAAATTCGTAATTCGTAATTTTTAATTCCCTCCCGGGCGGGCAACCGGCGACCTTTTTCCCATCTCCTTTTTCTTTTTTCATTTTTCCTTTTTCATTTCAATCTGTGCAGATCATGCGGATTTGTGCGGAGTTTTTGCAAACATCTGCGAAATCTGCGCGAAAAACTTAACGAAACCAATATCGGGTTTCTTATTCAGCCAGTACAGATTGCAGATAATTGAAAACGACCGTCTCAGGCGCAATCGGCGCTTTCAAAAGATTAATTTTACTTACGGGACCCTCCACCCATTTTCTGGTGATGTAGGAGCCGTATTTGCCAAAATCAATTTTAAACAACACTGGCATGCGAAAATCACCAGGGACATTTTCCTGCTTTACCGTAGCCTGAATTAAAAATTTTCCGTCGCTCGTTGGATTTACATTGAATGAAAAGGAATATTTGGGAATATCTACTCCGTAAATCCACTGTTTAAAAAACCAATCCATAGGCATGCCCAGATGCTTTTCGACTATTTGTTTAAAATCGTCTGTGGTCGCTTTTTTGCCCCGGTACGATCGATAAAAATCACGCATCATGTTAGTAAATAGGGCCTCATCGGCGAGATTTTTTACGTTAATCATCATCATGCGCAGCATGTGAAAAACCCAGGCTCCTTTTTTGTAAATGATGAGGTCGTAGTCGCCTTCGGTTTGACTGGTGTGGGTTCGGTAACCCAGGTAGATCGGCCCTGCTTCTTTGCCTTTTTCGAAGACGTATCTTCGGTTGGATAGTATTAATTTGCGCCAATCATTTAAGACGTCAAAATATTTCTTCGTCCCACCCTGTTTGTGTAAAACGGTTTGCATGTATTTTAATCCGGCGAACGTACTCAACCCCTCACTAAGCCATTGGTCATGGTAAGTTGCGTAATCTACTGCAATACCCCACCATTGGTGGGCTACTTCATGTCCGCGAAATATTTCATCGTATCCCCAATTGCCCGTTTCCAGAAAAGTTAATTCGGAAAGATGGATCAGGCCTTTGAATGCCTGACCGTGCACATATGGAATGGCCGTCACAAAAAGCCGCTCTACAGGGCACGGGCCAAAGATTTCATTATAAAGCGCTACGGCATTAACCACATCGCCGCCAACATCTTTAAAAGCGTCGTCGTATCCCTTATAAGCCATAACGGTAATACGTGGGCGCTTATCGCCGTTAAGATCGTACACGTCAAAATCACCGAAATTGAACGAGGCAAAATTGACGGGCTCTGTTACCTTCCAATGAGTGGTGATGTATTCTTTTTCTTTAACGGTCGAAATTTCTTCTCCGACACAGGCAAAGTTAGGAAATTTATGCGGAATGTGGAATGTCAAATCGAATGTTGCCGGAACACGTGTGCCATATTGCGGATACCAGTTTGATGGGGAACGGATGTAGATGCGTGCATTGAGATCACGTTTCAGAAGATCGCCGTGGTAAAAAAAGCGTAAGGTGCGGCGTTCGCCTTTTTGAAGAGGGTGGTCGCATTGAATCCACACAACGGGATTCTCCTTGCCTTTAAAAAATGTGACTTTATGGCCGTCTTCCCACAAAATGGAATCGACTTGCAAATCGTAAAACAGTCTGAAGTAAATCCATCGCTGTGCGGATTGCATTGAAGTAAAATTTAATTTTGCACGGGCGGAAAAATCGAGTCCAAGATTTCCTTTAATGGTGGATTCGATCTGGTAGTCCGTTATTTTTATTAGTGTTTTCCCCTCCGCAGGGTGAAGCAAACTTCTCCCCAAATTTTTTTGTCTCTTAAATTGGCAGATAACTTCGGCCTCATTGAAAAGATTCCCGGTTTCGGCGCGCTCCAGCAATTTAACTTCTTCAAAAGAATACGGATCGATTTCGAAAAAAAGCGGTTTGGTTATTTTAGAACTGAATTGAGCATAGAACAGCCCGTTTCTTTTTTGATTTAACAGGGTGGTACTGATTTCGATATTAAAGATTCTTTTCTTCTGATCCTTTGCGGACAGGTATTTCAGTGCGTCGCTAATTTCATCCGTAAATTTTTCCGTTACGTTTGTTTCGAAATGCAATTTTCGGCTTAACTCTTCGTACGTAGTGTCGGCAAAGATCACAAACAAGCGGTTGAATTTTTCGTTAAGGCTTTCGGTGCCTAAAAATCTTTTTAGCTGGTTCTTTTCGAGCTCGATAGGAGGTGTAAATTTAAAAAACCCTTCTCCCCTGAAAAATAAAACGGCCGGCCTGTTAAGTATTGGCGGAAAGATGTAAAGTTTTCCCTCGAGCAGGTGAAAGGTGGCCACATCTCTTTTGATCTCCAGACTTTGCACCTGTGCCACCTCTTTGGGAAATGCGGATGGAAGATTCATGAATGTTTCATACAGGTGCTCGTAAGTGCAGGGCCTGTTCCCATCGGTTGTGTTCGCATCCGAAGCACTTGCCAAAGTGAGAAACGAAAAGGCGAGTATTATGCTTATCGGGATAAAGCGGAAAAAAGTTGTCATGCGTTTTCCCTTACTTTATTGATTTTTAGCGGATTGTTAGAAACATTCCTGAACGTACGAAACTATGTGTTTTGTTTGACAGATACCATTTTAGAATTTTTAGGTTTGCGCATCTTTAAAAAAATAAAATGTACAAGATTTATGTGCAAATATATTTTGGGATAGTACACATGCAAGCATTTCGGATAATTCGTTGCGCAATTATTGGTAAGTTCGCAAGAATAAAAGAAATTCCGGGGCAAAATAAAAATCTTTAAAAATTATTTGACTTGGAACACAATTTTTTTTAGTATCTGCGTTACTATTGATAGTAACAGTTACTATTGAAAGAAACACAATGGAAAAAGAATTAAAAGAAATTAGTCAATTTTTAGCACAACATGACGATGAAAAGATTATTCTGCGTTTTCTGAAAAGCTTGTTGACACCGGCCGAATTAAAATCGATCGCGTCCCGATGGCAAATTGTCAAGCTACTGGATCAGGGAGTGCCGCAGCGTAAAATCGCCAAAGATCTGCATCTTAGTTTGTGCAAAATCACGCGCGGATCCAAGGAATTAAAAAAACGCAATTCCATTTTGAAAAAGGCAATTCAGCAATTTCAAACATTTTAATTAACAGGATGATCACATAATTTTAAGGAGGATCAATGCAAATCAAGGTATTTTTAAGCGAAGATGAAATGCCGAGGCAATGGTATAATTTGGCGCCTGATCTGCCCACACCGTTACCGCCGCCTTTAGGCCCTGACGGAAAACCGGTTTCGCCGGATATGCTGGCTCCCGTTTTTCCGATGAATTTAATCGAACAGGAAGTAAGTCAGGAGCGCTGGATCGATATTCCCGAAGAGGTGCTGGCTTTACTGTATCGCTGGCGGCCGTCGCCTTTGCATCGTGCCTACGCGCTGGAAAAATACTTGGGTACTCCGGCTAAAATTTATTACAAAAACGAAAGCGTTTCTCCGGCAGGAAGCCATAAGCCCAATACCGCCGTACCGCAGGCCTGGTACAACAAACAGTTCGGAACCGAAAAATTAACCACCGAAACCGGTGCCGGACAATGGGGTAGTGCGCTTTCCTTTGCCGGTGCCTTGGTTGGTCTGGAAGTTAAAGTGTACATGGTGCGCATTAGCTTTGACCAAAAACCTTTCCGAAAGGTAATGATGCAAACCTGGGGTGGTACCTGTGTGCCCAGTCCCAGCCCATACACCGAAGCCGGAAGACGCATCCTGGAAAAAGATCCGGATACGCCGGGAAGTTTGGGTATTGCCATCAGCGAAGCGGTTGAAGAAGCCGTTAGCGATCCCAGTGGCAAAACCAAATACGCATTGGGAAGTGTGTTAAACCATGTGATGCTGCACCAAACCATTATTGGTCTGGAAACGAAAAAACAGCTGGAAAAGATCGGTGAAAAAAAGGTGGACGTGGTCATCGGATGTGCCGGTGGTGGGAGTAACTTCGCCGGGCTCTCTTTTCCCTTTATTTACGACAAGATTAATGGCGCACAAATCGATATCATTCCCGTGGAACCGGCTTCCTGTCCGACTATGACACGTGCTCCGTATGCCTATGACTTTGGTGATGTGGCCAAGATGACACCCATGTTGCCCATGCATTCACTGGGCCATGAATTTGTGCCGCCTCCCATTCATGCCGGGGGCTTGCGCTATCACGGAATGGCGCCATTGGTCAGTGGAGCGATTAATGACGGCCTGATTACCCCGCGCGCTATCCATCAGTTGGAATGCTACGAGGCAGCGGTTACTTTTGCCCGCACCGAGGGTATTATCGTGGCACCAGAAACCAGCCATGCCGTGGCTGCGGCCATTCAAGAAGCGAAAAAGGCCAAAGAAGAAGGGAAAGAGAAGGTCATTCTCTTTAACTTGAGCGGCCACGGATTAATGGACTTGTTGGGCTACGAAAAATACTTTGCCGGCGAGTTGCACGATTATGCTTTACCGGAAGAAGAGCTGCAAAAGTCCATCAAATCGATCGAAGGTTTACCGAAACCGCCTACGTCAAACAAATAAATCTGGGAACAGATGGATTCACAGGTCGCTCAGATCTGTGAATCCTTTTTGCAACGGAGAGAGAAAAATCATGGAGAAAAAAATTCCGATCGATTTTTACGACAACGAAGATTTGTACTGTCGCAAGCTTGGTCATCATCTCAAATTTGAATATTGTCGGAAGGAACACGACGGGCTGCCCTGCCCGAAAATTCGGGATTGCTGGTTCGAGAAACTGGACATTGACGAATATTTAACCCAAAATTTCAAGCCGGAAGAAATTGCCTACATCTTCGAACCGCCCAAGCCTAAAATCACTTCGCTTTTCGAATTGATTCAAAAAGCACAACAGGCCCGTAAAAAGCAATAAAAAAGCCCCGAATATTCGGGGCTTTTTGGTTTTATCTTTTGTTCATCTCTTGCAGAGTCTTATCAATTTGATCCATAATTTCATTCATTTTCTTAAAAGCCTGTTCGTAAGGCTGTTTGGTCGTCATATCGATACCCACCCGTTTCAAAATCGGGATGGGATATTCGGACTGACCTGCGCTCAGGAATTCTTTGATGTATTTTTGAGCCATCGGTTGGCCTTCTTTCAGGATTTTTTCGGCCAGTGCCGTGGAGGCGCTTAACGAGGTGGCATATTGGAATACGTAGAAATTGTAGTAGAAATGCGGAATATAGGCCCATTCGATGCCGTAAATATCTTCGAGTTTGGTGACGGTATCGGCACCGTAGTATTTTTTCAGGATGTCCATGTAAATTTTGGAAAGTTTTTCACCGGTTAAAGCTTCTCCTTTTTCCACCAGCTCATGTATTTTTAGCTCGAATTCGGCAAATTGGGTTTGACGGAATAAAGTCGTGCGGAACATTTCCAGTCGATTGCCCAAAATGGCCAGGCGCTTTTTAGGATCTTTTTCCTGGCGGAGCACGTAATCGGCCAACAGGTTTTCGTTACAGGTCGAAGCCACTTCGGCCAGGAAAATGGGATACTGGGCATTGATGAAATTCTGGTTTTTGTTTGAAAAATAACTGTGCATGGAATGTCCCAGTTCATGCGCCAGAGTGCTTACGTCTTCGTATTTGCCCATAAAGTTCATCAGGATGTAGGGATGCACGGAATAGGCCGCACCCGAAGAATAGGCGCCGGATCGTTTGCCGGTGTTGGGCATCATGTCAATCCAGCGGTTGTTAAAAGCGGTTTCGAGCACGCTAAGGTATTGATCGCCCAGCGGTTTTAAGGCCTTAAGAATTAAATCTTCGGCCTGTTCAACTGTGTAGTTCATGTCAATTTTTGGTACCAGGGGGGCGTACATGTCGTAATAATGCAATTCCTTAACACCCAAAAGTTTTTTGCGCAATTTCAGATAGCGATGTAATGTGGGCAAATTGTCGTTCACGCTTTCTATGAGATTCATGTACACCGAAGTAGGAATATTGTCCGGGGTAAGGGCTGCTTCCAGACAGGAGTTGTATTTACGCACATTTTTGTAAAACAGATCTTTTTTGATTTCGCTGTACAGGTCGGTGCCAAAGGTGCGTTCAAAATTTTTGTAAGCACCAAAAAACTGTTCGAACACTTCTTTGCGCAAATCGCGGTTGTCGTTGGCGCGGTAAAGTGTGTAGGCGGCATCGTCCAGACGAACTTTTTTACCATCCGGCAAAGTGATTTCCGGGCGGGGCATGTCGGCGTTTTTGAAGATGCCATAAATATCGTAGGGAGTATCGCTCATCAAACCGGCATTGGCCACAATTTCTTCTTCTTCGGGTGTTAAAGTGTGCGGTTTCATGCGTTGAATGTTGTCGATAAAGTGGGCGTAATTTTCACGCAGTTCCTTGTTCTCGGCCAGGAATTGCTTGATTTTTTTTGCATCAATGCGCAAAATTTCCGGTTCGATGAAGGCCGTTGCCGCGGCAAATTTGTTGGCCACCTGACCGATTTCCTGGCGCATGGCCATCGGTTTGGATGCACGCGTGTCCTGATCGGAAAGCTGAGAGGCATAAGCCGATAGTAGAGAAAGCCGTTCGGCCGTTTTGGAATAGAAATTCAGGCAGTTTAAAAGCGTCTGAGAAGATGTACCCAATTTGCCCTTAAATTCTTTGAATTTAGCAATTTCTTTTTCCAAAGCCTGTTTCTCTTTTTCCCAGGCTTCATCGGAGGGAAACATTTGGGAAAGATCCCATTTGTATTTTTCTGGAATTTGATCGCGGGTCAAATCTTTACTTTGTGCTTGTTGGGCGGTAAATGCACCAAGCAAAAAAAGCGTACTCATTAACAGTACTCCTAATTTTTTGAACATGGTTTCTCCTTTTTGTTTTATGTTTGTTTTATGATCGTTTTACTTGCAAAATAAAAGTTAAGAAAAAAAATCACATAAAGAAAAGGTTTTTCCACAAATTTTTGTGATTTTTCGGCAATATTGCATAATATTTTTTGTACGTTGTCACTTATAAAAATTTGCTTTGAATAATTAAAGTAAATATCTTTAAGGCGTTTAATCTTTCTTTAATCCTTCTTTTTTTTTTGCAAGTGTTTGAGTATTTTGATGCATTTTTTACGGTTTGTGTTTTTAATCTAAGTATTTCTTTTTTGAACTGTGCTTGCCGTTTTGATATACGGTGAGTACGGCCATATTCGTAGTTTTTTTGTGATAGCCATTTGCTATTTAGCGCAGTATTTTTTCGAAAAGGATTTTGAAAGAATTTTGATTGCTTTCCTGTATCTGTTGCGCTTTTGCGGAATATTTTGTACGGAACACCTTTTTTGATATTCCCGCAAGGATGAGTTCAAAGATATTTTTGAATTATCAGGTAAAAGGGGGCAAGCGTTGAGGAAGAGTTTACTTTATGTTGCCGTATTAGTGCAAATTAGCCTGTTAACGGCTGCGGGCGTAATCCCGCAAAAGTTAATCGAAGCAAGAGAAGCCGAGCGCAGCAGCCAATGGGATAAAGCCATTGCCACATACAAAACCATATTAAATATCGATTTTACCTCAAAAGAAGCCTGGCAAGGTATTTTCCGCAGTCAGGCCTCGAAAGAAATTTCCGCATTAAATAAAGGATTACCTCCCATTGAACGTTACCGTGCCCAGGCAAAGATTTATCTGCGTTATTATCAATACCCCGCGGCAATCGATTTTTTTAGCAAAGCTTTAAAACTGAATCCGAATAATTCTCAGGATGTGATGAACCTGGTAGATGCTTATTTGAAGGCTGGCTTTCGTGAGCGTGCCTTAAAATTACTTGATATGCAGATTCAGAAAAAGGGGAAAAGCGGCACCTTTTTACTTAATGTGGCAAATTTTTGCTACCGGAGAAGTCTTTTCAGGCAGGGAGAACAATATTACCGCCGGGCGTTGGATCATGGCATTAAGGCAGACACGGTTTACATTCGCTATGCCCGTTGTCTGGAAAATACGGGGCAAATTGCCAGAGCGGAAGAAGCATTCAAAAAGGGCTTAAAGCAAAGCAAGAGCGAACGGCTCTATTCCGCATATATTCAATTTTACATTCGTCAGGCCGATTTTGAGAAAGCGCTCCGTTTGGCCCGGGATTCCGGCGATGAGTTTAATGTGGTTAAAGTGTATTTGAAATTGAAAGGGCGCAAGGCGGTTATTGAATACTTTGAAGAAAAGCTCAGGAAAGATCCTTACAACCTGCCTTATTACATTTGGGTAAGCCAACTTTATTCCATGGAAAAAGAATACGAGAAAGCCAAAGAAACAATCGAGAAGGCTTTAAAGCGCTATCCCGAAAATCTTCAGCTTTGGGAGATGCTGTCGGATGTGAATGTGGCGTTGGGTGATTACAAGAATGCAGCCGGCATCATTAAATATCGTCTGGAAAAGAACGATGCCAACAAGAAGCGGATGGCGCGTATTTTGATTATGAAAAAAGATACCTCGAAAGCGCGCCCGATCATTCGAGAATTGTTAGCCAAAAAGATTCTTACCCTGACGGAATTGGCACGGTGGTACGAAAAAGATTTTCCGTATCGTGCCGAAGAACTCTACAAAACGGCGATTGGCCAAAATCCGGACGATTATTCCGCATTAACGGCCTATTTTAAACTGTTAAGAAAATTGCGGGAATTTGATCGCGCCACCTTGCTGGTGGAGAGCGAACTAAAGAGTCATCCTTACTGGCTGGAATATGACGGGGTTAATATTCTGAAGTTTTTGTGTTTAAACGGCAAAGGGGATGTGGCACTGAAAACAGCCCATGCCTTTATTTTAAGCGACGATGTCTGGCAAAATATTACTTCTCCCAATATTTACGAACCGTATTTAACCGCACTAAAGTTGACCGGAAGTAACCGGGAGTACTTTATTTTCCTGGAATTATTGCTGGAGCTTAAACCGGACAACCGTCCGTTGTACGAGCAAATTGCCCAACTTTACGAACAAAACGGTAACTACAAAGAGGCTCTTTACTATTACAAACTGTTAATGACGGACAACCCGCTCGATGCACATCGCCGTTACAAGGTGGCCACGATGTACGCCAAATTGGATAATGTAAAGGCTGGCCTGGACATTTTAACTCACGGGCCTTTGGGGCAAAAAATGCGTCCGGTCGATTTGTATTACCTGGCACGTTATTATTACGATTTGGGGCATTTTGAGCAGGCGTTGGTTACGATTCGCGGCATTACGGGACAACGGATCTCCGAAAAGGAGAGTTTCCCCGATCCCTATGGTTTTGTGCTCAAAACGTTGATTTACGAAGCTTCGGGCAAATTGCAGGATGCGCAAAAAGCTTTGGAACAATACACCCGGCTGTTCCCCAACGAACCTCAGGCGCACCGGTTGCTGGCTGAATATTTGTTCCGTCACGGAAATTTTGTGCGTGCCGAGCAGGAGTACAAAATTCTTTTCAAATTGTCTCCTTCGAATTTAACCACGTTGCGGCGTATTGCCCTGTGCATGGTGTACCAAAACAAAGTGGCAGAGGCTACACAATTTTTGGAAGAACAAATCAAAGCTTCCAGATACATCCCCGACGAAGAAATCGATTATTACCGGGGATATTTGGCGCACGTCATGAACGACTACCAAAAGGCGCTTAAAAACTACAACAAAGCGATTAGAAAGAATCCCCAAAATGCACATCTCCTCTTTTTACGCGGTTTGTTGTTCGAAGAAATGGGCGACTACATGCAGGCACTCAAAGATTATCAGAAGGCCATGCAAGAAGATTCGACTTACGCGCGTTACGACAAATTGGGGGACGTGTATCGCGAAATGCACCAATATCAGACGGCGCTCAAATATTATGCCCTGCATCGTAATTTTAGCCCGAATGATATTTCCGTGTTTGTGCCCATCGCGGAATGTTACAAAAACATGGACAAAGAAGAGGATATTTATGCTTTAATCGGAGCATTACAAATTTTTCCGGAGTCCGCCAATCGTTCGTTTCAAGAGGGGCAATTGTACGAATTGCTGGAAAACTACACCATGGCCGAACGGAACTATTTGCATTCGGTGCTGTTGCGTTCCGGGGTAACACCGGCCTTGCGTGCTCTGGCGCAGTTGTACATTAAAATGGGAAATTTTCTGGAAGCAGAAGTTTGGACGCGCAAATATTACGAAGCAGCTCCGCAGAATCCGTACAACATGGATTTAATGGGGATCTATTATTTGCAATCCAGAGATTTTGTTTCGGCGGAGTATTGGTTCAATAAAATAATTCAGACTATTCCCTGGTATTATTATGCCCAAAATAATCTGGGATTAGTCTATTTAAACAGTGAACGTGCCGCTATGGCTCTGCCTTTGTTCAAGAAGCTGGCCGAAGCACATCCGGAACAAACCGGCTTTCGGCGCAATTGGGCACATGCCGCCATACGTTTAAAGCATCACAAAGATGCCCAAAAAATTTATGAAAATCTGGTCACTGAATATCCTTACGATCTGGAAAATTACATTGATTACGCCCGCTTTTTGCTACTGGCAAAAAATCAGCCGAAAAAGGCAAGAACGGTTATCAAACAGGCATTAAAGCTGGCACCGCAAAATAAAGAAGTGCAGGCTTTTTCGTATTTGCTGCTGGCTTACGAGGGCAAAGCGAAGCTGGCTATTAGCAAGCTTCTGGATTTGCAAACCTATTACAATGACAATAACCGCTATGCTCAGGGCATGTTGGCCATGTATTTGTCTCTGGCTTATGAAAAGAAGAAAGACCTTAAAACACGAAATCAATATTTGGCGATTGCCCAAAAAATGTTTCCGAATAGTTTCTGGATTCAAGAGACTTACGCCAAACGGAACGTAGGTTTGAAAGTAGTGACCATCAGTGAAAAACCGGAAGTGATTGCGGCCCAGCAAAAGCAAGGACTTATGGATACGTTTCAAAAATATGAAGATCGCTTTACCAGCCTGGAGCTGAACAACCGTTTTCGGCTTGCGGAAATTACTCAGGAGAAAGTTGCCGAAAAAGCCGCGGGACATTCGGAATTTGATGTGAGTATTGCGCCGGAACAATTCAAACAAAGTTCCGGATTAAAGTTGGTGCAGGCACCCAAAATTATCATCACCGCACCGAAAGATGGGCATCACACGCGGGCTTCATCGATTAATGTGGAGGGATTTATTACCAGAGGCAAAAAGCCCACGCAACTCGATTTGAATGGGAAACCCATCGAACAGGTCGGCCGGAAGGTCAAAATACAGAAAATGCCCGATCCCAAAACGTATCCGGAAGCCATCCCCTTTAAAATTAACGACTTTCCCCTGGTACCGGGAGCGAACTTTTTAACCGTTCATGCGCGGTTTCCCGATGGCTACGAAACCAAAAACACGGTGCGGGTGGGACGCATTGCCAAGTTGCTCTACGCTTTTGAGACAACGCCTAAATTGCGAAAAGGGGTAAACCGCTGGGCATTGGTTGTGGCTGTGGGTGATTACGAAGATCCGGCGATTCCCGATGTGAGTAATGCCGATATGAATGTGCGCACGGTGGAACGCTTCCTGACTTCTCCGCAGGGCCTGGCCATCCCTAAAAGCAATGTGCTTGTACTGGCTTTGACCACCGGCATTTTGCCCACGTATTCCGCCATTTTGGATGGAATTCGTACTATTGCGCGTTACGTTGAACCACAAGACGAAGTGATTGTTTATTTTACGGGACAAGGGATGGTGGCCGGAGAGCAAAAATTGCAAGATGCGCAAAATTTGTATTTGTTGACGCAGGATTCCCAACTAAACAATCTGGCGAGTACTGCCATTAATTTTGAGCTGCTTTATCAAACCTTGAAGATGATTCCGGCCAACAAAGTGGCCTGCTTTGTCGAAGCGAATTTTTACACATCCGGCGGCGGGAAATTACATCCTTTTACTGGGATTTTGCCCAAAAATTTAACCTTTTGGCAGGAGACGCAATTACCCGAGGTGAATATCATTAGCATGGCAAATGGCAACTTGCCTGCCGTACGAAGAAACAGGCCGGGATATTTTACCGCACTTTTAATTAAGGCATTAAAAGGAGCTGCCGATATTAACAGAGATAAAAAAATCAGTTTTGGCGAAATTTACGATTTTCTGAAAACACAAAAAAAAGCCCACGGATTCCTGTTCGGAAATTTTAGAAAAAAAACCATCTTATTTAGCTATTTGGGGCGATAGGCTCCGGTTGAAAATGGGAGGCACGTTTCATGGAAACAAATGAGAAACAACGCAGCAAAAAGGCAGTGCATTACAGCAAGAAAAGCGAAGCATTACAATCATTATCGGTTACCCGAAGCTTGATTTGGGGAACACTTATTACAGCCGTTTTTCTGGTGATCGTTTACTTTCTGGGAGAGATTAAGAGCTTTGCCAGTATCCGCGCGATGTTTTTTGAGCGGGGCTTTATTCAATATTTAATTACCTATCTTGGCGCATGGTCGTTTGCCATTGCTTTTTTAAAGCAGAAAGACATTAATTGGGAAGAGAAGAAAAATCTTGAGATTCAGCGCAATTTTACCTGGTCGGTAAAAGAAAGTGTGGATGAGGCCCTAACCCAGTTGAAAGAGAATGTACGTATGGCAGAGGGCACACGATTGTTTCATCGAATTCAACGCGCTTTTTCTGCGTTCAAGGCTGGAATGGAAAGTAACGATTTGCGGGAAGTTTTGCTGGAGCAAAGCGAACGTGATTCGGAGAACGTGGAGCTGAGTTACACCATCCTGAAAGTTTTGGTGGCCGTAATTCCATTATTGGGTTTTACGGGGACGGTGTTGGGTATTAGTAACGCGGTAAACAATTTTTCGACGGTGATCGAATCGGCCAAGGAACTGGAACAGGTGACACAGCATCTCGGCGGGGTAACGACCGGTCTGGCCGTGGCGTTTGATACGACACTGCTCAGTTTGTTGATTACCGTACCGTTGATGATGTATGTTTCGGCTTTGAAAAAACGGGAAGATGAAATGCTTCTGGAAATCGATGAATTTTGCGAATACGAAATTCTCGACCAGATTTTTCAATCGAAGAGCAAAGAGAAACATTTTGAAGAGCTTATCGCGCAACTCGATCCGAAGATTCTGGAAGATCATTTGAAAGCTCTGAACCAAAGTATTGAACTGCTTGGCGCACTTAATGCGAATGTGCAAAAGCAGCAGGTTGCTTTTACACATTCGGTGCAAAAATACGAAGAGATTAGCCGGGCTCTTTCTGAAATCAACAAGAGTCAGGAGTTCTGGGCAGATCAAATCATGTCTCTGGAAAAGGTGAACGGGCATCTGGAAACCATTTTCCACACCATTCAAAAGCTACCCGAAGCATTACGCTCGGCTCTGGTTCAGGCAGAAGAAAGCTATTACAAGAATTTAATCGCCGAGATGGAAAAAATTATCGCGGCTTTTGAAGCCAAAGACACACGGACCAGTGAAAAACTGGATGCGTTTCTCGTCCAGGACGAGGAAGTTAAGAAGGCTATCGCAAACACATTGGAGGGGATTAAGACGAATTTAACCGAATTGAAACCGCTGCTGGAAAAATTGGGTAAACCGGTGACCATTACGCTTTCGCACCATACACCCTTGAATGAATAGGATGCGCAATGAGTAAACGTCGACAATCCGATGGCTTCTTGCCGAGTTTGTTCCCGTTTTTGAGTATTTTGACCTGTACGGCCGGGGTGCTTTCCTTTATAATCGTATCCATCGGTGTGGTTTCGATTCTGGCGCCGAGCATTATTGTTAAGTCTAAAGATCTTTCTTTAACCGTTAAGAAAAAACCGGCTTACGTGGAATGTCACCCGGCGTATCTGGTTTTGGTGCAATCGCAGGAAAAGATTCCCTACAAAAGCATCGATGCTCCTAACTCGGCCTACCGTGAATTTCTGCGTACCATACAGGAAAAGGCGGATAGCCTGTATATTGTATTTGCCATTTATCCCAAAAGCGAGCGTACGTTTCGGAAGGCTTATTACCTTATTCAAAAAATGAATGCCCGGCATACGGGCGTGGCGATTGATGTGGGGTATGAGCCTTTTAACAAAGGCTGGAGGTTACACGCTAAAAAGGAAAAGATAAATGGGCAGACGACGTAAACGCTTTAAAGCGGATTTTAGCTTTAATATTGATTCTTTGATGGACATTGTGACGAATATTGTGGGCATGCTCATTATTATCGGTATTATCAGTAGCCTATCGCTCAGGAGTAAAGAGTTTGTTTTCCAAACGCCGATGGTGTACAATACGGCCAAGAAGAGTGTAATCTTCGAATGTCGCCAGCATCAGGTCTTTCCGGTTTCGATCGATCAGGAGCATTATTATTTGCGTACTTTTGCTGCGTTTCAGGAGGTGCTTTTGCCACGGCCGGATGTGCGTGGCGAGGGAATTACGGAAATCCGTAAACCAGATTCCCGATTTAATCAGTGGTTGAACCAATTAGATCCTAAGAAAGAATTTGTGTATTTTATTGTGCGTTCCGATAGCTACAATGTTTTTAGAGAAGCGCGCAAGCTTGCCTGGGAGAAAAAATTGGATGTGGGTTGGATGCCCAAACCGCAGGATGAAGTTATTTTGTTTTCACCGTTCGGCGAAGAAACAAAAATTGTGGATTGATCGGAAAGGTTCATCAATTTTCATGCAAAACATATTTCGATTTCGTTTTATTGTTTGGATTGTGTTGCTGCTGCTGGTGGTGGAATGCAAGAAAACGACACCGGGAAAAAGAGCGATTCCGGGTAAGCGGGATGCGCTTTCCCGAGAAATTGTTCACCACAAGGGAATTCTGGATATTCGTTATTTGCCGGGGAATCGGGCGATTACCATTGGTCGCGACAGCTTACTTATCCTTTGGGATCTGGATTCGGCGTTTGCCGTAAAGACGAAGCGTTTGCCTTTTATGCCTTTACGGCTTGCTTTTAATGCGGATGTACAGCATTGGTGGGTGGCCTGTAAGGGAGGTACGCTGTATCGCTTCTCGTTTCCTGAGCTGACAATTCGGGAGACGATTCCTACGGTTATTTCGTCTGTTTATGATCTGGAGTATTCGAAATTTTTGCATTTGTTCTTTGGCCGGGGGGGAAAAGGTCTCTTCCGTTTTGAACCGGTGGCCAAAAAAGTGAAGCTTTTGCCGATCAATATGTCGGATGGGAGCGCCTTTGCTTTGCATCCGGCGCAACCTTTGTTGGCAATTTTTAGCGGAAATGCGGTTGTTATGCGCGATGTGCGCAGTTTAAAACCACTACGTCGTTTTGTCCTCCCGGGATTTAAAACGAATAAGGATGGTGAACGCCATCTTCGTTTTGCCGGTAACCGTTTTTTGATTGCTGCCTATGGGGAAGATGTATGGTTGATAAACCGGAAGAGTTCTGCAATAAAAAAGTTAGCACGAAGCCATTTGGCGCCGATTACTACGCTGGCTTTTTCTCCCCGAATAAATTTGCTGGCCACGGCCGGCATGGACAAATCCATTAAATTGTGGAATATTCCCGACGGTACGTTGTACGCTTCGCTTTATGGCCACTTCCTGCCGATTACGGCTTTGGATTTCGGTGACTCTGGTCGCGTTCTGCTTTCGGCTGCGGAAGATGGGAATGGGCTGCTGTGGGATGTAACCCAGAGACGGCAGAAAATGCGACTGGGTTCATTGGACATCGCTTTGCGTAATCCCTGGAAACTTGTAGTAAAACGCGTTAGCTATGCCCGTTCCTTTAAAGTGCAGGGTGAAGAATATAATGTTTCCGATCGTAATAGCCGCTTGCTCAAAATTTATGCGGAACTAAAAAATACGGGGCCTGCAGATAATATGTTCTTTTCGTCGAATTTGTATTTAATCGATCCCAATGGCGGACGTTTTCATTGTATGGGGCTCGAAAATTTTGTGGCCCTGGGGCCCAAAGCTTATTTTAAACAACG
>Ga0256914_1002301_pt1 | contig 16152 bp, 10 predicted proteins | sample HulkmetaG_FD_191571 | JGI IMG/M metagenome (GOLD analysis project Ga0256914, IMG submission 191571) | Hydrothermal chimney microbial communities from Main Endeavour vent field at the Juan de Fuca Ridge, Pacific Ocean - Hulk | ecosystem: Environmental > Aquatic > Marine > Hydrothermal vents ... | reverse complement strand
CCGAACCTTTGAGAGCATCGGCCGCCCGCTGCCGGGGCGCACCACGATTGTGCTCTCCCAACGGACGGACTACGCGGCGGCGGGCTGCCTGACCGCTCCCTCCCTGGCGGCTGCGCTGGATTTGGCACAATCCCGCGGGGAGACGGAGGTCTTCATTTGCGGGGGAGCGGCGGTTTATCGGGATGCCCTGAGGGTTGCGGATGCCCTCCATTTGACGCGCGTCCACGCGGAATTTCAGGCGGATACGCGTTTTCCGGGGGTTGATCCGGCCCGATGGGTGCTGCGCTCCGCCGAATTTCACCCGGCGGATGCGGAGAATCCGTATCCGTTCACCTTCTTCGTGTATGAAAGTTCCGGGAAAGGCGGTGCGGATTGACAATCCGCTTTGCTGGTTTGCGCAGATTCGGGTTCGGGGCTTTCGCTGAAACGCTGCGAACCACTAAACAGTGCGAAATTCCTGATGCTGAAAGACGGGTGCGGGCAAAAATGCAAAAATTGAGCAAAGTGCGGCTCAGGTTTGACGTCCGCGCGGCTTATGCAGTATAATCTCTCTAATTCTGGCAAAGACAAAAAGAGAAAAATCTTATGGCCTTAAAAGGTAACCTGCGCGATTTTACAATCACCCAATTGCTCAACCTGATTAACCTTGCCCGTAAAACCGGCACGCTAATTATCGAAGGGCCAAACGATACTGCCTGGGTGTCTTTCAGAGAAGGGAAATTAGCCTACGCAAAAATGGGGAAAGAGGATAACAGTTTATCCACAATCCTTTACCGAGCAAAGAAAATTTCGCAGGCACAATACAAAATGATCCGAGCCAGAGCAGGCAATATGAGCGACAAGGAATTAGGCCTGTTGCTGATTAATGCGAATTACATCACCCAGGAAGATATTCTCACCAGTCTGCAAACCGAGTATATTGGCGTTGTTCACCGGCTGTTTACCTGGGTGGAGGGATTGTTTCGCTTTGAAAACGGGATTCTTCCCCCGGATGATAAAATCACTCTGCGGATCAGCCTTGAGAACATCATCATCGAAGGTACGCGGCGCCTGAGAGAATGGGAACAACTCCAGGATGAGATTCCCAGTCTGGAAATTGCCCTCAAGTTTACCGACCGCCCCGGCACCAATCTGCGCAATGTCAATTTGAGCGTGGAAGAATGGCGGGTGGTTTCGTATATCAACCCGAAGAATTCCATCCGCCGGATTGCCAATACGACCAAAATGAACGATCTGGAAATCCGCCGCATTGTATATGGACTGCTTCAGGCCGGTTTGGTGGAGATGGTACGGGTAGAGGGCGCTCCCGTACCCAAGCGCGGAAAGATTGCCGGCGTTACTACAACCGACCCCGAAGAACAGAAATCGCTGGTCAACCGGCTTATTAACCGCATCCGTTCGATTTAGAGCCTATCCGAAAAAATCCCTATATCTTCGGACAGACACTTAACTAATTCCCTGCGAATTCATTCCGATTTATTTTCGGAGAAATCCAAATTCCCTGAGGATATGGCATTATGCAAACAGTAAAAATGGTAATCACCGGCCCCTTCAACTCTGGCAAGACTGAGTTTATTCAGACGGTCAGTGAAATTGACGTGGTAGCAACCGAGCGTCAGATCACATCCGAGGCTGAAAAAATCAAAGACACCACCACGGTGGCAATGGATTTTGGACGCATCACCGTCGATGAGGACCTGGTTCTCTACTTGTTTGGGACACCGGGGCAAAAACGCTTTGATTTCATGTGGGAAATTCTCTCCGAAGGGATGCTGGGCTTCATTGTCATGGTAGACAGCACCCGTCCGGAAACCTTCCGCGAAGCACGCAGCATTCTCGAAACCTTCCGGGCATACGCGCCAACTCCGTATGTGGTTGCAGCCAACAAGCAAGACCTGGAAGATGCCTGGGATATTGACGATATGCGTATTGCCCTGCGTCTCGACCCGAAATTGAAGTTTCTGCCCTGCATCGCCACCGACAAGGATTCCGTCAAAAATGTTTTGCTGGAACTGCTTTACAGCATTCTCGCCGAAATGGAAGCCGCCACATCGTGACGCCGGCAACTCACAGCACTGCCTGCCAACCGCTATTTTCTAAAATTGCATTGTCGTGTCCTCAATTACCACCGACCAGGGAATCGTTCATTACGAAGTCTACGGAAAGGGTCGCCCTGTAATCCTTCTGCATGGCTGGCTCGGCTCTTGGGGACTTTGGCAAGATACGATGGCCTATCTTGGCCGTTATTACCGGACATACGCGCTGGATTTTTGGGGGTTTGGTGAATCAGGGAAAAAACAGCCCACGTTTGCTGTACAAGATTTTGTCAGCATGGTTGACCAATTTATGGAACGTCTGGGGATCATCCGCGCCCCGCTGGTCGGGCACAGCATGGGCGGGACGGTCAGCCTGCTGACCACACTGCAATACCCCGGCCGGGTAAGCAAAGTGGTGGTGATCGGGTCGCCCATTGTCGGCTCATCACTGGCCCTGCTGCTCAAACTGGCCGGTTACAGTTGGATTGCATCGCTGGTTTTTCACACCATGTGGGGGCTGCGAGTCGGATTGCGCGTCAGTGCCCCTGCCATCTCCAAAAATCCTGAGTTCTACGGGATGATCGAGCGGGACCTCTCGCGGACCACACTGGAATCTTTCTTTCTCAGCATCGCGTCCTTGCGCAAAACCGACCTTCGCCCCCTGCTACACGAAATCACCATCCCCACAATGGGGATGTACGGCGATAAAGATGTAATTGTCAACCCCAAACAACGGAATATCCTCAAAGCCGGCGTGCCACACGCACAAATTGCCCGCTTCCGAAATGCAGGGCATTTTATTATGCTGGATAATCCCGAGGCCTTTCAGGAAACGCTCAAAAATTTCCTGGATCACAGCAGAATTCCCCTCCCATGAAAGCAGAACAAACCTGTAACTATTTTTACCCCAACAAAATGGGGCGAATTATTCTGCTGGCAATGGAGGAGATTTTAGGGAAGAACGGCATCAATGCGGTTTTGAACCACATCCACTTAACCAAGTGGATCAACAATTACCCGCCTAACAACCTGGATGCAGCCTTCCCGTTTACAGATTTAAGTCATATCCAAGTCGGGCTGGAGGAAATTTACGGGCCGCGCGGCGGGCAGGGGTTGGCTATGCGCATCGGGCAGGCAAGTTTCAAGTATGGGTTGCGCGAGTTTGGCCCAATGCTCGGCATCACCGATATCAACTTCCGGCTGCTTCCCCTGCCAACCAAGTTAAGCAAAGGGGCAGCCGTTTTTGCCAGCACCTTCAACAATTTCACAGACCAGCGAGTGCGCATTGAAGAAACCCCTAATGAAATACGCTGGCACATCGAGCGATGCCCGGTCTGCTGGGGTCGCCACACCGAACGCCCCAGTTGCAACCTTGCCGTAGGCATCCTGCAAGAGGCCCTTTACTGGCTCAGCAACGGCAAATATTTCAACGTTCAGGAAACCGCATGCATTGCACAAGGCGACCCGGCCTGCACGATCGTCATTGAAAAAATTCCGGAATAATCCGAACCGCAGCAGGAAATCTCACCACCAGGCCACCGCAGCATTTCGGTAACACCTCCGAAAAACACCTGCAAAACAGGCAACTGGTGACCACTCCGCACTGACGCTATGCTCAAAATCATTCTTTACGAGCCAAAACATATTTACCCCTTCAACGAACCGGCGCGGGACCTGCGTTTGCAAAACAAGCAACTCTGGCTGATTCAACGCGACGTTCTGGCACCTTATGCCGAAAAAGAACTGGAGATCTACCCAGGGCACAATCTTCCCGATATTCGCGAGGAGTGCATCGTTTTCCGCAACAATTTGTATTTTGACGAACCTTACATCGAGGCCTTCCTCACAGAAGCACGCAAGCGAAAAATCCCCAGCCGAGCGGCTTTTTCAATCCAGGATCCGGCTTTTCGGGAACACGCGTTACCCCTCTCTTCCTCCTACGTTCGAAAACCCGGCAAAACCCCGGAAGAGGACATTTACCTGGCCGATTTGTGGTACTACCCCTACGGCATCGAACCTGACGCCGAGCCATTGGTAATTGACCTGCTTTCGCGGGAGGCAGGCTACTACCATGTTCCGACCTACATGGCAACCGAGCAAGGCGACCTGGTTTTTCAGGTACCGCTGCGCAGCCTGATCGCCATCGATTCCTGGGTACACATCTTCATCACGGATGTCGTCTTCGGGCTGTTCTCGCGCGGCGCGCGCTTTGAAGACCGCCTGGAGAAGAACCCATTTTTCAAATTACAGGTACTGGCGCGGGCAATGTACGAGGGCAAGCAAGTGCTGGAATGTTCGGAGGTCGTGCGTATTGGGCGCAACTGCGTAATTGACCCCTCCGCCGTCATCCACGGGCCAACCACCATCGGAGACAACGTAACCATCGGAGCCGGTGCAGTTATCGAGAACTGCATCATTGGCGATAACTGCAATATCTCCCAAGGCTGTCAGTTGATGCTCTCCGTCGTCGGAGACGGAGCATTTTTACCCTTCCGCGCCTCCCTGTTTATGACAACCTTCATGGATAACAGCATGGTTGCCCAAAATACCTGCCTGCAAATGTGCGTGGTTGGGCGCAATACCTTCATCGGCGCAGGATCAACGTTCACAGATTTCAACCTGCTCCCCGCCCGCCTGAAAGCCATTGACGGAAACGGAAATCTCTCAGATGCCAACCGCGAGGTTCTGGGAGGCTGCGTCGGGCACAATTGCCGCATCGGGTCAGGGATGGTCATCTTCCCCGCCCGCACCATCGAATCTGATGTCGTCCTGTTCGCTTCTCCCGAACGCCGGGTGATCACGAAAGATATCCGCTACGAAGACAGCGATCACCACAAACTTCGATTCTCTCATCTGCACCAGCGACTCCACCCCCGGCCAGGCGAAGCGGGAAACAACACCTGGTAAATCGTGGATTCATTCGCCTTCATCATTCACCCCATTGACCCAAAACGAGATGTCAGCCGCAAATATCCTCTGCTGGGTCATTATCTCAGTGAGAGCATTATCAATTTCGGCTCGACCTTCTTCCCCCCCGTTCTGCTCTCGGAAGTAGAGGGCATTACATCGCAAGCCACCGGGAAAGTACTTAAAGGCTGGTTAATTGCATGTCCCCTTACTGCCGCACGTATGTTAGAATTAAATGAACGCATCGCCTATTACAAAATCATCCAAACCGGGCGTTTAGCCGAACGGCTCGGTGCGGACATTTTGGGGCTGGGTGCATTCACATCCGTTATTGGAGATGGCGGAATCACCATCGCCAATGCACTGGAAATCCCGGTTACCACGGGAGATGCGTATACCATCGCGGTTGCGGTACAGGCCGTCCGCGAGGCTGCCGCGTTAATGGAGATTGATTTTGCCCAAACCTCAGCCGCTATTGTCGGAGCCACCGGAGCCATCGGGCGGGTTTGCGCTCAGTTGATGTGCCGTGAAGTTCCTGAACTGCACCTGCTTGGACGGGATAAAACCCGCCTGGAAGCGTTACGGGAAACCTTGCAGCCCCAAAGCCGCGCCCGCCTGGTAACCCACACCGACTTGCAGCAACTTCGGCAAAGCAAAGTTATCCTGACCGTATCCAGCGCATTGGATACCATTATCGAACCGGAGTTTTTACAGCCGGGCAGCGTAATTTGCGATGTCGCCCGCCCGCGGGACGTGGCCGCCAGCCTGGTTGACCAGCGCCGCGATGTGCTAGTTATTGACGGCGGCATCGTTGATGTCCCCGGCCCGGTAAACTTCAACTTCGATTTTGGCTTCCCGCCCGGCAAAGCCTACGCCTGCATGGCCGAAACAATCGCCCTCGCCCTGGAAGGCCGGTTTGAAGATTACACCATCGGCAAAAACATTTCACTCCAGCGCGTAGAGGAAATTTCAAAAATTGCTCAAAAACACGGGTTCAAACTAAGCGGCTTCCGTTCTTTTGAACGCCCGGTTACCCTAGAGCAAATTGAAAAAATCAAAAACAATGCTAAACTACATTTATAAGGCAGGGCAATCCCCCTCCGCCCTGTACCCCCGTACTCCTAAACCTGGGAGGTTCCCATGAGCAAAGCCCGATTACTAATTGTTGAAGACGACTTCGATATCTCCAACATGCTGCGCATCTACTTTACCGGGCAAGATTACGATGTGGATATCGCGCCCCGCGGCTCAGACGCGCTGGAGAAAACCCGCCAGCAACTCCCCCATCTGATTGTTCTGGACATTATGCTGCCAGATATTGACGGGTATGAGGTCTGCCGCCGCCTGCGGACGCAAACCCGCACCCGTCATATCCCGGTCATCTTTCTGACCCAGAAAGATGAGCGCAGCGACAAACTCCAGGGACTGGAATTGGGAGCAGATGACTACATCACCAAACCCTTTGATATCGAAGAACTCAAACTGCGCGTCCAGAACGCCATTGCCCGTGCCGAGCGCGAAAGCCTCACCGACCCCCGCTCCGGGCTGCCCTCCGGGCGGCTGATTGAGGAGGAACTGCGCCGCGTCATCCGCACCGACGGCTGGGCACTGATGGACATCCGCATCAACCACTTCGGCCATTTCAAGGACGAATACGGCTTCGTGGCCGGCGACGACGTACTGCGTTCCACTGCCATGACCATCAACGAAACCGTGGACGAATTCGGCACAACGGACGATTTCATCGGACACGCCGGCGAAGACAACTTCATCGTCATCACCACAGAAGAACACGCACCGCAAATTCGCGCCGAAATAAAAAGGAGATTCGCCGAAGAAGTACCCACCCACTACAACTTCATGGACCGTGCCCAGGGATACATCACCATCACCAACAAAGACGGTGAAACCGAAAACGTTCCACTGATGACCATCGGCATCGGCGTTGTCAGCCCCTCCGAATACCAGTTTGCAGATATTCGCGAAATCACCGAACTGGCCGCCGAAGTCCGCCGAAAAGACGAGTAATTTTTGAAGTATCAGGAAACCAAAGGTAACGCGGCATGTCTACAGTAGGATTGCTTCCCCTGGGGATTGTAATCACGCTCGTCGGGTTAACTTTTTTCCTGTTGACCTATTTCATCTTGCGCATCGTGCCAAAAATCCGCCCAACCGCCTCCACCCAAAAGAATCCCCCCATAATGCCAGACCTGCCTGCGCACAGCGATGCCATTTTAATGGTGCGCTATGGAGGGCAAGTTTCCTACCTCAACGAAGAGGCCCGCGAGTGGTTCAACCTTTGGGAGGAGGAACCCAACCTGGAACGCATGGCACGCCAAACACGCCCATCGGAAACATTTTTGGGGCTTTGTGCCGCCGAAGGGCAGGGGCGATTCGCCATCAACGGCAAGTGGGTTAATGGCATTTCCTACACCCTGCCGGAGCAAGAGCACGGCTCCATACTGGTTTCCATGCACCTGCCGGAAACTGCCAGCCAACAAAAAGAAACCAACGGAATATCCAGCCAGGTGCTGGCAACCCTGTCCAAATTCAGCCACACCATGGTCGCCAACCTGAATTTGGAGACAATTCTGCACTCAATTCTCAGCAGCGCAGAACAACTGGTACCTGCCGATTTTGCAGAAATCACCATCTGGGATCCAGAAAAGCAATGGCTGATCCCCTACCGCTTCTCCGGCATCCCCGGCATTGATTTGCACATAGAAAAAACCAGCGACCGCTATCCGCTCGGAGAAGGATACTCCGGCCATGTAGCAAAAACCCGCGAACCCCTGCTGATTTCAGATGTGGATGCAGAAATAAATTTGCGGCCGCTAATTGACATCAAAAAATATCCTTTCAAATCATACCTGGGCGCGCCCCTGCTGGTTGGGAACAACCTGGCAGGCACGATTGAATTGATGTCTCAGGTTACCAACTCATTCTCCGAAAACGACCAGGAAATACTCAGCCTGCTCAGCAAACAAGCGGCCATTATCCTGCACAACGCCCTGCTCTATCAAAAAGAACAACGCCGCTCCGAAGAACTGAACCGCCTCGCCAACCTGACACAGGATATCGGATCCATTCGCAACCCTCAGGATTTATACAAGCACCTGATAGAAGGCATTCTCCCCCTCATCAACGTCGAAATTATCGGCTTTCTGATCTACAACGAAAACACGAGGCAGTTAGAAGCCCAGCCGCCCTTTGTCGGTGTACCGCCCCAATTTGTGGATCTGTATAAAGTAACCATCCCAACCGGAAGCCCCGCAGAACATATCTGGCACCGGCATGAAATTATTATCGCAGACAATGCCCTCGAAAACCCCTACCTGATTGATTTAGGGCTGGATCATCCAGCACGGGCAGCCGGCATCCGCGATACGCTCCTGATTCCGCTTAGTTCCAGCGGACGGCCGCTGGGCTACTTGCAGGTCGCCAACAAAAAAGACCACAACAATTTCAGCCAAAGCGACATCCGCATCCTTTCCATCATCGCCGGGCAGGCCGCACCAATCATCGAAAATGCCGACCTGATACGCCAATCGGTACACCGGGCATTGCGGGCAGAATCCCTGCGGCGCATTGCCAGCCTTTCCGGCTCATCCGCCAGCCTGGATGAAATCTTCAAATACACAATGGTCGAACTGGCGCGCCTGTTCAAAGCCGAGTACGCCGCAATCCTCCTGCTGGATGAAAACATTGGCGAGTTGCGTGTTCACGCAGAATCAGTATACGGCCTCAGCCCCGAAAAAGCCGCGGCTTTGGGGCGGATTAACGCCAACGACCCCGAATTCCGCAGGTCCGTCACACAAAACAAAGCGCCGCGCCTGATCAACAACGTTGATATTGAGACTGACATCCCCCCGATTTACCACCCGATGATTCGGCAGTTGACCGTAAAAGCCGTCCTGGCTGTGCCGGTAATCATCCGTGACCGTGGCATCGGAGAGATCATCCTGGCATCACCGGAGCCGGATGCCTTCACCCGCAGCGATATGCAACTCGCGGTGACGGTTGCCAGCCAACTATCGGTAGCAATCGAGCGCGCCTCCCTGGCCTCCCAAACCGACGTAGACCTGCGCCGCCGCGTAGAGCAGTTAACCGCGCTCACCCGCATCAGCCGCGAACTCAACACATCTGTCAACCTGGAACACCTGCTCCAGCGAGTTTACGAAGAATCCTTGCAGGCCACCGGCGCCGATTGCGGCACAATTATGCTGTTTGAAGATTTATCCAGCACGCAGGATGAAACCCAACCCCTCACCGTGCTAATGTACTTTGGAGAAGAACCGGGAGAATCTCCCCACCCGCTGGAACGCGAAACCGCCAAAACGGCCAGCCCGGTTCTCATTGCCGATTACAACCGAATCTCTCAGGACGAACCCACCGAAACACGCCTTCCACCCCATGCGGGCGTCCGCGCCTCCCTGATTGTCCCCATTGGATATCAGGAAGAAGTCGCCGGGCTGATACACCTGCACAGCCATACCCCCGAAAATTTCGGCACATCAGAACTGGAGATTGCACAAGCCCTGGCCGTCCAGGCCGCAATTGCCATCGGGAACGCCCAGCGCTACCAAGAACAAGTCCGCCGCACGGAACTGCTCAACCGCCAGGTAGAAACACTCTCCAATATGTTCGAGGTTGCCAAAAACCTGAACCTCGGACGCCCCATCGAAGAAACCCTGGAGGATATTGCCTACGCCATCCAATCCTCCACCCCCTTTGATGTAGTACTGTTCAGTGTTTACGACCAGAGCGACCAAATGCTGCACAGGATCACCAGCGCCGGGATTCCCCTGGCAAAAATGGAAGAGATCAAGTCCATTCCACAAACCTGGGAAAGCATCCAGCCATTAATGCAAGAACACCTGCGGTTTGGGCGCTCTTACTACATTCCCTACGAGCAGCGGCCTGATACACCGGGCACTTCGCACATTGTAACCATTGACGAAAACGCCCCCGAAATCAGGCCAGACGACAACCGCTGGCACCCCAGAGATTTACTGATCATCCCGCTGACAACCGCCGACGGCCGCCCGCTGGGGCTGGTTAGCGTAGACAGCCCCAGAGACGGCCTGCGCCCCGACACCACCACAATTGAAACGCTGGAAATCTTCGCTGGGCAAGCCTCACTGGCAATCGAAAGCCAGCAGCAACTTCAGGGGCTGGAAACACAAATTCAGGCCCTCACCGAGGAACTGGAAGAAGCCCAAAAAGCCCAAAAACTACTCCCAGAAATTATCGCACAAAACCGCCAAAACAGCGCCGCACTGGAACGGCTGGAACAATACATCCAGCGGGTTACGGCGGGGCTGATGATGATTGAAACAGCAAATCGGCAACCCGATAAGATTGCAGCGCTGACTGCACTGGGAAACGAATTGCGCACCCGGTTCGGGCTGGATATCGCCCTGGCAACGGCAACCGCCCCTGATGGGGAACAAACCTTTCACACCTTTGGCGAAATTTCCGAAAAAGTAAATCCAGAGGCACTTTTCGGGCAGCGCAATCCGCTCCGCTACAGCCTGCAATCTGGGGAAATCCTGGTTGCAAACAACCTGGCCGAAAACGAAAACTGGCAGCAATCGCCGCTGCTGGCTGCCCTGGAAGCCCAGGCATTTATCGCACTGCCGGTTCTTTCCACAGGGAAAGTTGAAGGTGCCATTCTGGGCATCAGCAAGCAGGTTCTGCCGCCCTTCCACGAAGAAGACCACCGGTTCTTCGAACTGCTGGTGCGGCAAATCGGCGCAGCAGTTACCAACCTGAACCTGCTTGCCGAAACCAGGCAGCGGCTGCAAGAAGTAAACATCCTGCTAGATTTTAGCCAGAAACTGGGCGGGCTGCAACCTGCGCGCATTCTGGAAACACTGCTCGACAACGCCTTTGAAGTCGTGCAGCAGACAAACACCGGCATCGTTTTACTTTGGGATATGGACAGCGACACCCTGCGCCCGAAATCCACCCGGGGCTACGCCGACCCGGATGCCATTCTGCGGGTCGCCTTCAGCCCAACAGCAGGGGTTCCCGGAGAGGTCTTCACACAGGGGAAGGCGGTAAACCTTGGAGAGGTGGATTTCACACAAGATTACAGCCTGGTGCTGGACAACCTGCTCAATTACCGGGATGCCACAGGCGGAAAACTGCCGCTCTCCGCACTGATGGTGCCCATCCGTGCCGGAGAAAAATCCCTGGGAGTCATCGTTCTGGAAAACTTCGAGGCCAGCGCCGCCTTTGACGCGGACGACCAGGCGATGATCGAATCAATCGCCCGCCAGACCGCGCTAACGCTGGAAAACGTGCGTCTATACCAGTCATCCGAAGAGCGTGCCGCCCAACTGCAAGCCCTGAGCGAAGTTGCCGCCACAATCACATCCCGCCTGGAACCGGAGGCACTGATCGACTCCCTGCTCGACTCCCTGGCACCTGTAGTCCCTTACAACACCGGTACACTCTGGCTGCGAGAAAAAGATACACTCACCATTCAGTCGGCGCGCGGCTTTGAAAACAGTGATGACCTGGTAGGCATCACAACGCAGGTAGAAGACAGCCATCTGTTCTACGAAATGATTCAAACCCGCCAGCCGATTGCCGTGCAAGATGTACGCAACGATAACCGCTTCCCCGACACAGCCATCGAACGCCTTTCCTGGCTGGGCGTTCCGCTGCTCGCGAAGGATGAGGTAATCGGGGTGATTGCACTTGAAAAAACAGAGCCTGAATTTTACACCCCGGAGTTGATCCGCTCGGCAACCACCTTTGCCAGCCAGGCCGCCGTCGCCCTGGAAAATGCCGTTTTGTACCAGCAAAGTTTGCAGCGCACCAAAGAACTGGACAAACGCAGCCAGCGGCTCACTCTGATCAACCGATTCTCCAACCGGATTAGCCGCTCGCTGGATTTCGACACCCTGCTCACCGTCACCATCGAGGAATTGCAGCAGGCCATCCCCGGAACAACCATCTCGGTAGTCATGCTGGAAGACGGCAACCACGTTATGCTGCGCGCAGAAACGCTGCCGCAGGATGAGGAAAACAGCCCGCCGCAAGCCCTATCCTATGCACCGGTTTTTGATTACCTGCAAGAATCGCGCGGGACATTCAGTTCCCAAGACGTCAGCCGGGAAACCCAATTGGAACCCATTCGGGAACACCTTGCACGGCACAACACCCAGGCACTACTGATACTGCCGCTTTCTGTAGGAGATGAATTCTTTGGCTTCACCCTGGTTCACTCACCCGAACAGCGGCGTTTCACGCCGGAAGAGGTTGAACTGGGGCGTATTTTGACCAACCAGGCAGCAGTCTCCATACAAAATGCAACCCTGTTTGTTGAAACCCGCCGTCTGACCGAGGAGTTAGAGCAGCGCGTCGCCGAACGCACCGAAGAACTCGGCCGCGAGCACCGCCGCCTACAGACCTTGCTGCGCATTATGCAGGAACTCTCGGCCAGCCTCGACCTGGATCATGTGCTCAACCGCACGCTGGCATTGCTCAATGAAACCACCGGAGCAGAGCAAAGCACTATCCTGCTGGTACGACCCGATGAGAGCACTTTTTACTATCGGGCATCTCTGGGCTACACCGATCCGCCGCCAATCGGCGGGCAGCCCTCGTCCATCCCGCTGGGAGAGGGGCTGGCAGGATGGATTGTCAAGCACGGCGAAGGCGTATTGATTGACAATTTGCAGGACGACCCGCGCTGGGTTACCCCACCGAATGGAAAAACCGAACATCGCAGCGTACTTGCCGCCCCGCTGCTGGTTGGCGCAGAAGCCCTGGGCGCAATGCTGCTCTACAGCCGCACACCGGGCGCATTTTCACCCGAACAGCGCGAACTGGTACAAGCCGCCGCCAACCAAATTGCCATTGCCATCAACAACAACGAACTGTTTACCCTGATCCGCGAACAGGCCGAGAGTTTGGGCAGCATGTTACGTCAACAGCAGGTGGAAGCCAGCCGTTCGCGGGCTATTCTGGAAGCAGTCGCAGATGGTGTGCTGGTTACAGATAGCGAAAACGTTATTACACTGTTCAACGAATCGGCACAGCAAATTCTTGACCTGGAACGCGACGCCGTAGTCGGCCACTCGCTCGATACTTTCACTGGGCTCTTCGGCAGCGCAGCACACGATTGGATGGAGACAATCCAGCAATGGACGCAAGACCCCGTATCCTTCGAAGATGGCGCCACCTATGCCGAACGGATTACCCTCGATAACAAGCGGGTCGTTTCCATCCACCTCGCGCCGGTAAGCATGCAAAACGAATTTCTGGGCACAGTCTCGATTTTCCGGGATATTACCCATCAAGTTGAAGTTGACCGGCTCAAATCCGAATTTGTCGCGACGGTCAGTCACGAACTGCGAACACCCATGACCTCCATCAAGGGGTACGTAGAAGTCTTGCTGATGGGAGCCGCCGGTCCGCTCAACGACCAGCAAACCTCTTTCCTCAAGGTTGTGCAAACCAACACCGAACGGCTTAACATTCTGGTCAATGACCTGCTGGATGTTTCCCGTATCGAAGCCGGAAAAGTCACACTCACCATTCAAATGCTGGACTTAAACGAGATTGCCAGTGAAGTTGTACAAGAACAGCAGCGGCAGGCCGAGGAAGATGACAAACCGATGACAATCAACATTGAGGTGGAACCCGACTTGCCGCACGTTCCCGGCGACCCGGAACGCATCCACCAGATTTTCGCCAACCTGGTCAGCAACGCTTACCATTACACCCCTGCCGGAGGCCAAATTGACATCCGCCTGCACCAGGTTGACGATGAAGTTCAGATCGACGTTGCAGACAACGGCATCGGTATTTCCCCGGAAGAGAAAAAACGCATTTTTGAACGTTTCTACCGGGGAGAAGACCCGCTGGTGCTGGCAACCCCCGGCAACGGGCTGGGGCTTTCCATCACCAAACAACTGATCGAGATGCACCACGGACGCATCTGGATGGAAAGCGATGGAATTCCTGGCGCGGGGTCAGTCTTTCATGTTGCCCTGCCTCTACAAACCGCCAATCAGGAATCCGACGCCCCCGAATCCCAGGATTCCAGCACAGACATCCTGTATTAGAGGTAACTTATGGCAAAAATCCTAATTGCAGAAGATGAACCCGACATTCGCAATCTGATCACATTCACGCTGCGATTCGCCGGGCACGAGGTAATTGACACCCCCAACGGTTATGAAGCCTACCAGAAAGCCCAGGAAATGGCTGCACAGGGCGACCTGCCTGATCTGATTATGATGGACGTGCGGATGCCGCGCATGACCGGTTACGAAGCCTGCGCACAAATGAAAAAAATCGATTCTCTCAAAGATGTACCGGTCGCGTTTCTCTCTGCCAAAGGACAGGAATCCGAAATTCAAACCGGGCTGGACCTAGGCGCAGTGGCATACATCATCAAACCATTTGCCCCCGATCAGTTAACCGCTAAAGTAGATGAGTTAATTGGGAACAAATAATACCCGCCAGCAGCAATTCGGCTGCTGCTGGCTGAACCTCACCACCGATGAGCGCTATCATTCTTCAGGATGAAATCGTCCATTACGAAGTACTCGGACGCGGCCGCCCGTTGATCTTCATCCACGGGTGGGTTGGGTCGTGGCGATACTGGATTCCATCCATGCAAGCCGCCTCGACCAATTTCCGCGCCTACGCGCTTGACCTGTGGGGATTCGGCGACACCGCCAAAGAGCCCAGCAAATACCTGATTGAACAACAAACCACCCTGCTCGACGACTTCCTCTTCGAAATGGGGATCGGGAAAATCGCCATTGCCGGGCACGGGCTGGGCGCAATTGTAGCCCTGATGTTCGCCAAAGAAAACCCCAAATTCGTAGACCGGGTGATGGCAATTTGCCTGCCATTCAACAGCAACGCCATCAACCCCCGCCTGAAACAAGCCCAGCCCGCAGAACTGGCTGACTGGCTGCTGGGCGATACCCCGGACGCCCAGGCCGCCCGCGTAGAAGCCGCCAAAGCCGACCAGGATGCAATTCTACGCTCCATTCACAACCTGCAAAATATCGAAATCACCCAATTGGCTGCCAGCATCAGAATCCCCTCCCTGCTGGTTTTCGGACAAAATGACCCGGCCGTCAGTCCGGCAGATAATGAAAACCTCGCCAATTTGCCGGAACATGTTCACTACATCACCTTTGACAATTCCGGCCACTTTCCAATGATTGACGAGGTCAACAAATTCAATCGCCTGATGATCGACTTTCTCAACCTGCCCTCTGGAGAAAGCCCCCGCCAACTGCAACTCAAAGAAGAGTGGAAACGGCGCATCCGCTAACGCGCCCTGATCTCCAAAATTTCCGGTACACCCACATCAGGAACCAATTTTCAGTCTCTACCCGTCCATCAGCCTCAGCACTTCACCCGCCCGATGCGTCAATACCTCGATCTCATACAGCACATCCTGGAACATGGCATCCAAAAATCAGACCGTACCGGCACCGGCACGGTCTCTGTTTTTGGGCATCAGATGCGTTTCGACCTTAGTGAGGGCTTCCCCCTCCTGACCACAAAAAAACTGCACATCAAATCCATCATCTACGAACTGCTGTGGTTTTTGCGCGGCGAGACCAACATACGCTATTTGCAGGAACACGGCGTGCGCATCTGGAACGAGTGGGCAGACGAAGATGGAGAACTCGGCCCCGTGTACGGCGCACAATGGCGGGCATGGCGCGCCCCTGACGGACATACCATCGACCAGATTTCCGAAGTAATCCGCTCCATTCGGGAGAATCCCGACTCGCGGCGGCACATCGTCAGCGCGTGGAACGTGGGAGAACTCAACCAGATGAAACTGCCGCCTTGCCACATCCTGTTTCAATTCTACGTTGCCGGGGGAAAACTGTCCTGCCAACTCTACCAGCGCTCCGCCGACGTTTTTTTGGGAGTGCCCTTCAATATCGCCTCCTACGCCCTGCTCACCATGATGATAGCGCAAGTTTGCGGGCTGCAACCCGGCGAATTTATCCACACCCTGGGAGATGCACACCTCTACCGCAACCACCTGCAACAAGCCCGCCTGCAACTAAGCCGCGAACCGTATCCGCTCCCCGAAATGCGCCTCAACCCGAACGTACACGACATCTTTGCCTTCCGTTACCAGGATTTTGAACTGCGCAACTATCAGGCCCACCCCCACATCAAAGCCCCCATCTCGGTGTGCGCCGCCACC
>Ga0256914_1002300_pt1 | contig 16153 bp, 14 predicted proteins | sample HulkmetaG_FD_191571 | JGI IMG/M metagenome (GOLD analysis project Ga0256914, IMG submission 191571) | Hydrothermal chimney microbial communities from Main Endeavour vent field at the Juan de Fuca Ridge, Pacific Ocean - Hulk | ecosystem: Environmental > Aquatic > Marine > Hydrothermal vents ... | reverse complement strand
AAGATTTTCTCTCTATCAACTTCAAAATCATCGATTAATTTCAGATCCTTTAGTTTTCTAATTGCGAAATCCACCGTGCGTGGAGGTAAAAAGCTCAGTTCAATTAGCTGTTTTCTACTAAGCTTATGATAAAAGTTTAGTAGCAAAAATACAAGCTTAGCAGAAGGGGGCAAACCTTGTATTTGTTTTAACGCAAACGCGATCCCACCAAGTATTCAATGTACAATCACACCTCACTAGGTTTGTGAACTTAAAATTACTTAAATTCTTATATATTCATCGTTTGATAAAAAAGAAAGAAAAAAGACCATTGAATTTATTTGGTCTCTGAAATCGCTTTATCAAGACGCTCTACTGCTTCATCAATTTCTTCTTTTGTAATGATGTATGATGGCGTGAATCGGATTACGCTTGTTCCAGCACCGATCATCCAGAGGTGTTGCTTCTGTACTGCGTTCTTGACAATTTTATCGCGTAATTTCGGTGCAGCCTTCTTGGTCTTAGGATCTTCTACAATCTCAATTCCAAGCATAAGTCCAAGACCACGCACGTCACCGATTACTTCGTGCTTTTCTTGTAATTCCTTAAGTCTCTTAATGAAGTAATCACCCATTTTTGCAGCATTTTCAATCAGATTGTTCTTCTCAATTTCATTAATTACGAACAAAGCAAGCATGGCTGCCTTAGGTTCTGCGGAGAATGTCTCAGAATGACGCCCGGTTTTTGAAAACATAGGTTGTGGTCCAATACTTGCACCTAATGGGTATCCACCACCAATAGCTTTTGCTATAGAGATATAATCTGGAACTACACCATGATGCTCAATTGCCCACCATTTACCTGTACGGCCCATACCTGCCTGAACTTCATCATCAATCAAGAATGCATCATATTCATCAGCAATCTTACGAAGCTCCTGAATCCATTTGCTTGGCGGTACAAGAATTCCACCTTCGCCACCGAGAGGCTCTACAACAATTGCATTTATGTCGTTACCTTCATGTTCTAGACTATCCCTAAGATATTCTGCACATTCTAAATTGCATGATTCAGGATCTTGACCAAATGGACAGCGATAACAGTATGCATAGGGCGCACGTATTACATCTACACCTTGTGGAAACTTATTCTTGTGCACACTCTTACTTGCGGTAAATGCTAATGAATATCCAGTACGACCATGAAATGCAGGCTTAAATGCTACGAATTTCGTTCTGCCCTTAAGGTCCATGGCAGACTTGGCACAATTTTCAACAGCTCTACCACCACTTGTTGTGAAAACTACACCCTTATCAAAATCACCGGGAGTTATTTCTACTAATTTTTCAGCCAGCAAAGTCTGAGGAATAGCATCAAAATCCTGCCCGGGTAATTCAATTGCAAGATCCGCGATTTCCTTTTCAAATTCAATTTGAGGCTTGTATCTCAAACCTAAGGCACGAACCGCAACTCCACCTGTTAAATCCAAATATTTGTTTCCTTCCACATCATACAACCAGACACCTTCACCACGAGTATGATCAACCGTACCGTAAATCTCGCGGTCAATTGTGGTGGTTCCTAATACCTTCTTTGCTCTCTTTCTCCAATAATTGCTATCAGAAACCTTTTTCTCGTCGAGGTTCTTGGTAAACTTTTTCAAAAGTTCGATATGTTTTTGTTCCATAATGAGCACCTCTTCAAACGCGGTGTGATTAAACAAAAGATAGATACTGATAAAATTTCCTATCGAAGAAAAAGTAATACTCGAAAACAAAAATAAAGGGGGAGTGCAAAAATCGGATTTTAATCAATCAACAGAACAATTGCACCAAGAATGATTAAAATAGCACCCCAAGTCATTGCACTAGATAAACTAAATCCACCAAGAATAATTATTGCAATACCCAATATCAGTAAAATTGGCCATGATAATTTTGCACTGACTGGAAAATTGATTGCACCAGTGCTGGCTAAACAAATTAAGCCAAACAGAAGTATTAAGATCTGAAAGACCAAGTAATTAATATTGATACTTCCTCCGCCCAATGATTGAAGGATATTTAAAATCGATATAATAATTACAATTACAGATCCAATTCCGGATAATATCTTTGCGGTTCTTTTTGAACTTCCTTTCGGCATAAATTAACCTCCTCTTCAAGAAGATATAATTTTTAATTAAGTACAAACATACTACCCACATTTAAATGTGCGGGTTCCATAGGGTACATAGCAATAGCCATTCATACATATACTTGGCGTATCTTTCTGATACACACCCCGCATTGAAATACGAGGATTCTGCTTAAGCGTTATCTTACGATAGCCATTTCGGGCATATACTCGCTGTGCTCCAGCGAGAAAACAATACGCTCCAATTATTTATCCTATGAATAGTCATTAATAACCTTTTCTGCGATTCATCACCATTTGAAAAGCAATGATTTCTCGCAAAGAGTTTGTAATTTCTTAAATTCAAAATTCTTTTCTATTTTTTAAGGTGATTATGCGTTCCATATTAAGTTGACATCGACCTCATTATAAAAAACAAAACAAACGCAACCATTACATATTTGATATTAATACACTAAATTACTTCAACACAGAATCATGGTGCTAAGTATTTTATATATTAAAGTCGAATGAAATATGGTAGTTTATGACATCTTTCTTTTCTTTATTACCATAAACTATATAATAGTCAATTAATAACAATTGTTGACCCACTCAGAATGCATTACATTTTAATTTATCCTTCATAATGACAGATATTGGCGAAAAAGATTGAAAATAGGAAACATAACTATTGTCCCACTGGCTGCGGAAAGTTTGGGAGTTCGCTCAATGGCAACCTATGTGGAAACGCCTGACATAAAAATAATGTTAGACCCATCAGCATCTTTAAGCCGAAGATTTTGGTTATTACCGCACCCATTAGAATATGCAAGATTAAAAGAATCCCTAGATCGAATTTTAGAATTCGTCGAAAAAGCAGAACTACTCGTTATTTCACATTATCATTATGATCATTTCGTACCCGGATTTACGAATTATACATTCAATTTTAGCAGTGAGCAACTCGCACGAAACATTGTTCATAACAAGATCATATATGCGAAAGACAATAAGAACAACATAAACTATTCTCAGCGCAAAAGAGGATACCATTTTGAAAAAATCACGCGTTCTGAAGCGAAAGAGATTCATTGGGCAGATGGCAAAGAAATAACAATCAATTCTACAAGAATTACGTTTTCAACTCCGGTCCCACATGGAAAGGCAGGAACGCCACTCGGATTCGTAATCATGACATTAATCGAATATGAAGGACGAAAATTTGCATTTTGCCCGGATGTACAAGGACCAATAGAAAATTCAACTGCGGATATAATTTTAAGATGGAAACCAGATATTGCATATATAGGCGGACCGCCAGTTTATTTAACGAATAAAGTCTCAAAGGAAGAGCTAGAAAATGCAAGGAACAATATGATAAGGATTGTACAGAACATTCCAATAGTTATTTTTGATCATCACTTAATAAGAATTGAAACATGGAAAGAATGGGCTTCGGAAGTGTTTAACGCTGCTGCCAAGAAAGAACATAAAGTTTTGTGCGCATCAGAGGCAGGAGAAAAAGAATATTCGCCATTAGAATCCCGAAGAAAACAATTATATCAGGATTTTCCACCATCTAAGGAATTCATAAAATGGACAAAGTTAGAAAAAGAAGTGAGGAGCTTAACTCCACCACCGTTCTGATTATAGAACTTCTAACTTATTACGAATAGTTTCCCGACGCTTCTTAATTTCATCATCGGTCATTACAAAATCAGGACCGGTCTGTTCAACCATCATACTCGCACCACAAGATGCATAAAGTGCAGATTCAGAAATATTCTTTGTTCGTCCGTATTCAACTATGAATGTACCCATATATGTATCGCCAGCACCAGTGCTATCCTTAGCGAATGTCTCATAGGCGGGAATTTTGTAAAATGTTGCGCCATCATAAACAATACTACCACGCTCTGCCAGAGTAACTATAGCCACTGGAGCTCCCCAATCTACAAGAATCTCTGCGGACTTCTTAGGATCCTTTTCACCAGTAATTACAACAGATTCATGTTCATTAGGCTTGACAAAATCCACGTAATTCATTACTTTTTTCATGACTTTTCGGTCTGCGGTGCGAATAATACGACCATCTGAACCAACTTTCCGAACTAAACCTTGTGGATCCAAGAAAATCTTTGCAGTTGTAGATTCTTTAAGCCATTCAATTAGGTCCAAATCAACTTCCTGTAGGATAGGCCCAACAGCTATAAATTCGGCGTGCAGAAAATCTTCTGGAATATCCTTTCGCGTGATCTTGTTTGCAATTCCTAAGACATCAAGAGTTCGGTCGCCACTCTTGTCATAGATTAATTTAAATCCGCCAGTCTCATCAGCAGGAACTATTACGGTTTCATCAATACCGTACTTTTTCAAATCAGATAGGAATCGCTCCTTGTGGTCCTTACCCACAGAGCCAATAAGTGCAACAGGTCTTACACCTAGCTTGCTTATTGCAAGAACTGCATTTGTACTGCAGCCGGATAGAACGCGACCATCTGTTTTTAGATAGGGAGTAATGATTTCATCATATACGGGATTTCCAATTGCAACTACTTTAAACTTCATTTTCATAATAAATTACCTCGCATTTTTCTTAGTGTAGTTTAATCTCTGAATTACAGTAATGTGCGAAAGAACTCCTGCAATAACAACCAGAAGCGTTAGAGGAGATACAATATTTAAAGATACAAAGAAATTCTGAACGCTCACAGGGAAATATGATAGGACAGCCATCCATGATGCAGGATAATAATACGTAAGTAAAATGCCAGCAATCAGTAGAATTAATTTTTCCTGACGCTCAGCAATGCCCACGGTACATTTTTCAAGACCACCAACGGACTCGGCTTTCGCTCTTGTGAAACTCGCCATAATCATAGCAAATAACGTGAAATATCCCCATAACCAAGGTAGAAAACCACCAAGCATAAGACCAAGATAGAAGAACCATTCGGCGTATCGATCTAATGTGTGATCAAATACAGCACCAAACTTAGATGCCTTACCAGTAGCACGAGCAATGGCACCATCTAACATATCAACAAACGCAGTAAGAACAATAAATAATGTACCTAGTAGTAAATCACCGATATAAAAGATATATGCCGTCACAGCAGCCATGATGAGACTGAAAACAGTAATCATATTTGGAGTTATCCCAGTCTTGCCTAACACCCTGCCAACAGGCATCATGACTTTCTCATAAGTTTGCCTGAATTTTCCTAACATAAATATCGACCTTTCCAATTCTAATATCAACATATTCATGAAAAATGGGTTTTTAAATTATTCTACGCGTGTAAAATACTAAAAAAGAAAGAGAAATGGATTATAATCCATATGCCAAGTATTCATTTACACTAATTCGCTTCATTTTCTTGAATAGCATATAAGTCGGAATTGCAATTACAACTGAAACAATGAATAGCATTACGATTAAACTACCTGCCAAAATAAGGTCGCCTAGGGAAATTACAGAATTTGGAATTAGTAGAAATATTGAAACCAAGAAGCCCACACCAATTCCGGGAAGCCCAGAATCTAATGTGAGTATTAGACCTTGTGCAAGACTGATTTTTGCTATTTTCTTTGAGTTGCCTCCAATAGACCAGATAATTGATAGATCTCGAAAACTATTTGACAATGATGCAAGAGTAAATGATGATAATGAAATGACCGCAATCAACATAGCCATAAATTCCAATGGTGTAAGAAAACTCCAGATTCTATCAAGATAATCTAAATTGAACTTAACGAGCTGATTCAGGTCTTTAATTACGAACCCATTATTTTGTGCAACCTGTTGGATCTGCTGAATGACATCTTGTGAATAATATTTTAACTTCACAAGGAGGAGATTCGGACTGTTTATTCCAAGAACACTACTCCATTCGTCGTAATGCGTATAAACCACATTAGAACCATGAATCACATCAAAGACCACGCCACACATTTCAAAGTTTGCACTTCGCGCTTGTAAATGCTCAACCGTATAATCTTCAAACATTTCTGCAATTCCAGTGCCAACCATAGCAACAACAGCTTTTGTATTGGGTATGCTTTTGCCATCGATGTACCAATTTGCTACGGTTAAGGATGGATTGAAACCAATCACAAATGCATATTTTACGTGATGGTCTCCGATTAACATGTATTTATTATAATATGTATCCCAATATGGATGCGCAATTTCTTCCACACGCTCATAGCTGATAACTCGTCGGTCTATGAACGAAACCCCATTGATTGATGCGATATCTGAAATTACTTGTTCGCTGATCAGACTTGAGGAGGCAGTCCAATCTATTGATGAATAATTACCATCTACATACGAAATATTTGATGCTTGCCAATAGGAAGATACAATGGGCTCCGCACCAACTAATACAACATTTGTGCCCATTGCATTCATGACATAGCTAGAAGTAGTATTTTTAGTAACATTCCCACCAACGACAAGTACCGTAATTAAAGAGACAGTAACAACAGTAGCTACAAATACTCGACGATATGCATTTTTTCGATAATGAAGCATTCTTGATGCAATTTTGAAGGTATGTCCGAGCTTTTCAAATGCATCATTTGTGGGAGTAGTTAAATCGGGACGCATACTGATAACTGGAGGTGTATTTATTGCATCAAATACAGGTCTCTGACCAAAATAATATGCGAGGATTAGGAATATTACAATAGTGCCTATTGCAATGAGAGCCGGAAAATCAGAATATACTATTTGACCATAAAATAGGGAATTTATGTAAAAAATTGAAATACCAAAAATAACACCGAGAATCCCACCGATCAATGCAAGGATAAGGACCTGAACCATAAAGTGGTCATATATAAAATCCACAAGAGCACCGATACTTTTCAAGAGCCCAATATCCCTTGAACGGTTCATCATAAATGAAGAAGTAATGCTGGACAGTAATACCGCTCCAAGGATAAAGCTCATGATAATGACAATTGTAAGAAAATTAGAAAGAATATTATACAACGATGCATTGTAACCGATGGTAAATAAACCAACCAAATGGGCTCCAATGGTCAAACTATACAATAGAAAGAATACAGTTGTCGCTACAGCACTTGCAATTCCAAATATGGTTATGACAAATTGAATGGGGCGTCGAGTCATATCTTTTGCAGGAAAACTTCCACTCATTTTACATCACTATTGTTCCATCTTTCATTTCTATGTGCCGTGTAGCCATTTTTACAAGTCGTTCATCATGTGTGACTAAAACAATGGTCTTACCAGCTTCTGCTAATTCTTTGAATATATTTCCAATTAATACAGCCGTTTCAGTATCGAGATTTGCGGTAGGCTCATCTGCAAGTATGAGCGGTGGATCATTTGCTAGAGCACGCGCAATAGCAACTCGTTGTTGTTCACCAGAACTTAACTGCCACGGCATATGATTTTGACGATGGGCAAGATTTACTTTTTCCAGCAATTCAAGCGCACGACTCTTAATTTCAGATTCGGGCTTATCTACAAGTTGCATCGGAAACATAACATTCTCAAGAGCATTTAATGTGGAAATCAAATTATAGCTCTGAAATATGAAACCCGTATATGCAGCTCTGAAATGGGCACGGAATTGCTCATCATAATCCAGAATGGGAACTTCAAAAAGTTTCACGGTACCCTCATCAGGTATATCTATTGCGCCCATAATATTCAACAACGTTGTTTTCCCAGCACCAGACACACCAGTTATGACAACAAATTCTCCTTTTTCTATCTTCAAACTAACATCGCGAACTGCATACACATCTTCAGTAATGTGAGAATATGACTTTTTTATATCGATAAGTTCAACAACAGTAGTAATTTCATCAAAATCAAGATCCTCAGAACTTTTTGACATCATAATACCTCGCATGTAATTTCAGACTACAAATATAAATCAACAATTGATTATAATCCTATTGATACATGAAAAAAGAGAAGATAAAAGTATTCATGCGGTATTCAATATGAACAAGTTATTAGGAAGCGAAACCCATGATTAAGAAAGGAGTCCGTGTCTTAGGTATTGCAGAAAGTTTCATAAAGCACAAAGAACCGCATGGAATTCTTGCTGGAGTGATCATGCGCGGAGATCTTCACATCGATGGTTTTGGCTTCACAACAACGACCGTTGGAGGAAACGATGCAACAGATAAAATAATTGAAATGTTTAATGATATCGGTCGCAGGGATATTCGATACATTATGATTAGTGGCTGCGTAATTAGCTGGTTCAATGTCATAAATGTCCATAAAATAGCAGAAAGAACTGAAAGACCTACGATTTGCGTATCTTATAGACCTAGCGATGGAATTGAGAAGTATTTAAAGGAATATTTTCCGGATGATTGGCAATGGCGATTAGATTTAATAAACAAAGAACAACGCGAACGTCTGATTCTCAACAATGGATTCGATATCTTTATCGTACGAGCAGGAATCGACAAGTGGGAAACCCGAGTCCTATTGAATACTTTTGTAAAATTCGGGCGAATTCCAGAACCCATTCGAGTTTCCAGAATTCTTGCACATGATTTACTAAAGACAATAAAGAGTTCAAAACTTAATTCGGTGATAAAATGGAAAGAATGATTAGGTACTCTCACGAAGTACTCGCTTGACTTGATTTATTATGATTCCCAAAGATTCACCAGCACTGACTAGAGCTAGTAGTCTTTTGTCATCCACTTTAAAAATTATTATTCGATCCTTATCGCCTTCAATGACTATGAATTCCGTAAGCATAGAAAGGGTTTGACAGTTAGCGTAAATTGCACTTAGTACTGCAGATATTTCGGTTTCATCCTGAAAGCCTCTAGATGCCAGCGGTAATCCTTCAACAGTCAACAGGAGTGCTTGCTTAATTTTTGATACTTCACTGAAGAGTTCGCCAAGTAGGGTATTCTTTTCATATGTGGATATAGACAATAATTGACTCTGGATACTTGTAGCATACTCATTAAAATCATGAATGAACGGCTCAAGGTCATTGTCTTCAACAAGATCTTTCGTCAGAATTACAACAAGCGAAAAATCTTCCTGACGGAATAACAGATAATATTCAAAAGATGTTGCTTGGATAATTACAGATGGGTCTGCGTTAAACATTTGTGAATATGCTGTACGACCGCTATACATTAAAGCAGCAGCTACCGTTGATAGACGTGTTGGTTCAAGTTCGGACTCACGGAATGCATGAGATATTACTTCGCCTTCTTTAGTACATACTAAACAACCTTGAACTGCAGCATATGAGCTAATTATTTCATCAAGTATTGAATTTACACTTTCTAATGTTTTTTCAGCCATATGCAGTTCTCTCCTAGGACTTAGTAAAAATATAACAGTTTACATTTTTAACAGTATCGCTATTATTCAGAAAAATGTATCAGGTATAAAAAATATATGATTTCATGAAACAAAATGCATAACTACAGAAAATAGCAAAATCGAAGAGCTTATACATGAAGATTATGAAGCATTCATAAAGCAAAATCGAGTGGATAAAATTGCATGACGTGTGCGAACGAGGACTACAAGCATTCAAAGAAATAGATTACGAGACAGCAGAAAAACTACTAGGCGAGTGCATAAGACAAAATCCGAGAAATATTGCGATGCTATATAATCTGGCGGTTACAAAATTTAAACTCGGCAAAAATGATGAAGCAACAGATCTCTTACAGAAAATTGTAGAAATGGATCCATACAGGAAAAACGCATGGTGGTTACTTGCAGTCATTTATGGGCAATCTGATGATAATGAGAGATCAATTGAGGCATTCAAGCAAGCCGCAAAATTAGACCCACAAGATGCGGATATATGGTATAACATTGGAATCTCATACTATAAGAACGAAAATTACAAAGAAGCGTTAGAATCCATTGAACGCGGGTTAACATTTACACCTGACGATGCTCAATTATGGTTTTTAAAAGGACTAATTTTGGATAAAATGAATAGAACACGGGATGCCTTGAGTTCATTTGAACATGCGATAAAAATCAATAAAGATTTCGCAGAAGCATGGTTTAATAGAGGCGCAATGCTCGCAAAATTAGGAGATATTACAGGTGCAATTTTCGCCTTCGATAAAGTTATTGAATTGGACCCACACAATCCATCAGCATATGAAAATATCGGGATTATCCTACAAGAGATAGGAGAAATTGAAAAGGCACAAGAATACTTTGAAAAATACAGAGAATTAATACAAAAATAAAAGAGGCAATATCATGGGAAATAACCAAAATATTGCCAAACTTTTCTACATAACTGCTCGTGGGCATTTCTTGGGGTCAGAAACATAATCGCACGGTTTTTGCATACCCTCATAGAATTTAAATCCGTAGAGTTTGCATGTTTTACTGGCTTCATCATATTCAGGACACATGATGTTCACTCACAACATATAGCTTTGTGCGGAACTATGTTATAAGGCTATACCTCCGTACATTTAATAAAGGAGAAAACATATAGGGTCCAAAAGTTGAAATAAAAATACTCAAATGCATTTATATATGTATAATGAATCGAAAAAAATAGATGCTTGACGAACCTAATCAGATAGTTCAAGGAGCTGAGACGGAAATTGTCAATGCGATTAACAGAAAATGAGAAAAAGATAATTCAGGCACTTCTTGAATCTAAAAAGGAGATGCCTACAGACGAAATAGCCAAGAAGGTAGGGATCGAAGAATCAAAAGTCATATCTATAGTAAATGTTCTTGCTCAGAAAGGTCTTTTAAACATCAATACACTCGTCGATAATATTCTTACTCTTACGATTGAAGGCGAAGATTACGCAGAAAATGGTCTTCCTGAAATAAGATTGATTAAAGCACTCCGTAAGAAAGCCTCAGGAATCGCAATGCATAGAATCGAAAAGGCTGCAGGCATCGGAGGTCCCACTAAAGGAATTGCGCTTAGTTGGAGTAAGAAGAAGAATTGGGTGGAAATTAAAAAATCCGGAAGCGAATCAACTATTGCACTTACATTTGAAGGAAAACGCGCTCTATCAGAAAAGCCAATAGAGCAAGAACTATTAGAGCTAATTAAGGCGGGTAAAGTAAAAACCCTAAGTGATGCAAAGAAACTATTTGCAGATGCAGAAAAAGCTGTTAATATTTTAATTCAGCGAAAATTAATTATTCCAAAACAGAAGAAAACATTCTTTGTTTCAATTACTAATGAGGAACGAGCAAAAAGACTGATGAAAGTAAGAACAGATGGCATATTAGACCTAACAAGTGATATGCTAATTTCTGGCTCTTGGAAGGGAAAACCATTTGTTGAATATGATGTGGAAGCCCCTACACCGAAAGTATATTTTGGAAAGAAACATCCATATGGCGAATTTATCAAATGGCTTAAAGAAATTCTTGTAGGTATGGGATTTGAAGAGTCTAAGGGACCATTTGTTGAAACAGAATTCTGGAATTATGATGTACTATTTGTTCCCCAAGACCACGTAGCACGAGAAATGCATGATTTGTTCAGAATAAAAACTCCTGCAATGCCTGGACAAATCCCAAAGGAACTATATTATGATGTGGCTCAGGTCCATGAAAATGGTGGAAAGACCGGTAGCATTGGCTGGCAACACAAATTTAGTGAAGATGTAACCAGAAGATTAATCTTAAGATCACATACAACAGCGGTCTCTGTTAGATTCCTCTGGGAGCGAAAAACTGGACCACTAAAGATGTTTAGTATTGATAGAAACTTCAGGAGCGAAAAGCTGAGTGCTAAACATGGTCAAGAATTCAATCAATGTGAAGGTATTATAATGGATAAGAAACTGACCTTGAAGCATCTGATGGGGTATATAAGTGAGATTTGTAAAGCACTCGGACTTAAGAAATTAAAATGGAAACCAGGACAATTCCCATTCACTGAACCAAGTATCGAAGGGTTTGTCAAGCACGAAAAATTAGGCTGGATTGAAGTTGCACCCGGAGGCATCTTCAGACCGGAGGTCACACATCCGCTGGGAATAAAAGATCCAGTGTTAGCATGGGGACTCGGAGCAGATAGATTATTCATGGCTGCAGCAGATATTGCAGATATTCGAGAGCTATTCTCACGAGATTTGAATTGGCTCAGGAGAGTACCCTTGAAATTCTGAAGGAGGCACAATAATGGAAGTCGAAGTTAGCTACAAAGATTTAGTTGAACTGATTGGACGCCCAGTACATAAAGATGAATTGGAAGATCTACTGTTCTTACTAAAAGTCGAAGTTGAAAGTTGGAAAGGCGATACGATAGAATTAGAAATCAATCCAGATAGACAAGATATGATCTCAGCTGAAGGTATTGCACGTGCTTTGAAAGGATTCATGGAAATCGAAATGGGCATGCCGAAATACAAAGTGAATCCCGCAAAAGTGTCTGTAAAAGTCCATTCATCAGTAAAGGAAGTACGTCCATATATCGCAGCTGCAATACTAAGAGGAATCGAAAACTCTGATGAATTACTTAAATCATATATGCACATGCAGGAGAAACTAGCATCCACATTTGGAAAACACAGGATAAATGCAAGTATTGGTCTTTATATTTTAAAGGACATAAAATTCCCAGTCATATACACAACCGAAGAACCGAAACGCATCCAATTTGTGCCTCTGGGAATGGATAAGATAATGAATGGAAAGCAAATACTTCAATCACACCCAAAAGGTCAGGAATTCGGACATATAATTGAAAAATATGAGCGATGGCCCTTGTTGAAAGATAGCGATGGAAAAATCTTAAGCTTGCCGCCAATCATCAATAGCAATGATATTGGACAAGTTACACCCGATGTGCATGATATATTTATTGAAGTTACAGGAACTAGAAAAGAAGTTGTACAATATACATTAAATATATTTGTAGCAAATCTACTCGAACGCAGAGGAATTGGAGAAGCTATACGAATCGAATATCCGGAAGGAACTGAGACCACTCCAGATCTTACGCCTAAGAAATGGGAACTTAGTGTTCAGTACGTAAATGAGGTTACAGGATTAAATCTTTCACCACGCGAAATTGAAATTGCATTACAAAAAATGAGATTCAATGCAAAGAAAAAGAACGTCCGCTTGATTGATGTAGAAGTCCCCGCATTCCGTATGGATATATTGCACCCAATAGACCTTGTAGAAGATGTCGCTATCGGATACGGTTTTGATAATATCGAACCCGAAATGCCGCAAACATTCACAGAGGGCAAAGTACTGAAATCCACTAGACTACAAGAACGCGTAAAGGACATAATGGTTGGTGCAGGATTTCAGGAAGTTATGAGCTATATCATGACGAACAAAAAGATCTTAAATGAGAACATGCGAACAACAAATGAAGTTGTAGAAGTGGCAAATCCAAAAAGCCAAGATTTCTCAGTTCTACGAGATAGACTATTACCAATTCTGCTAGATTTCTTGTCGAAGAATGTCCATGAAGAATATCCACAAAGAGTGTTTGAAGTAGGCGATGTTGTCATCATAGACGAACAAGCTGAGACACGTACCAGAAACCTACCGCGTTTATCCGCAGTAATCGCAGAAAACAAAGTGAACTTTACAAACATAAAAACAATAACAGAAAACCTCTTTATGACATTAGGAATTTCAGAGAAAATAGCATACAAACCTGTAGAACATCCATCATTCATACCGGGACGTGTAGCAGAGATTTACTATGGTGATAGAAAAATAGGATATATCGGAGAGATACACCCAGAAGTCCTTACGAACTTCCAGATAATCATGCCAGTCGCAGGTTTTGAAATAGACCTGCTAGACGAATGGCTCTACTAATCCACAATCTCTCCTTTTTCTTTACAGGAACATCCTCAGACCTTTCGTGGGATAATGCAACAGTATTTGCTTGGTCATTCTCTTTTTGATTTCGTCGTAAGGAATTGAACCCATTATGAGCGCACTGAACAGCGTCTTAATTTCGTTATCCTGGTTTGCAAGTTTAATTATTGTGACTGGATTCTTTTCTTTACGATACAAAATATTTGCAAGATATTTACCAACAGACATATCTCGTATTATTTCATCTTTGATATATTTTGCATATTTCTTAATTTTTGAAGGATCGTTAGACTCAATTGCTTCACTAATTGCAGTTGCGGCATGAATCCCAGAAAGAATACCGTAGTATATTCCTTCACCAGTAGCAGGAGATACAAATCCAGCAGCATCCCCAACTAAAAGTAAGCGGTCTTTATAGGGCTTCTTCAAGAATCCACCGAATGGCAACATGTGTGCAGTATACTTGAGATTTTCTATTTTGATCTTCTTCATCTTTGAGAAATAATCTATGAAAGCAAACCAGCTATCGCGTATTCGCCCAGCTTTATCTAATCGCGCACCCACACCTAAGCTTAGGGTATCATATTTTGGAAAACACCAAGCATAGCCATTTTTCACAGGTCCGAAATATATTTCAATACTCACATGTTCAGGATCATTTGGATTTGCAGTTATGCGCTCAACTTCCTCCTTGCCAACTTTAAGTTCGGCTTCTATGGCTATTGCAACTTCATCTTTGTCCCAACTGTATCTAAGACCGGATAGTTTAGCAACAAGACTATTTACACCATCGGCACCAACGATATAAGATCCTTCAAATGTACCATTACTGGTTTTTATTTTATAATGATCCTGCTCATAAGTTAAACCAATAAGACGTGTTGAGCCTTTGAATTCAGCCCCAGATTCAATAGCTTTTTCAAGAAGTAAATTATCAAATTTATTACGCATTACCAGAAATCCAGAGCTTTGATCAAGGGTGCCATCGAAGAAAATACCATCAGCATAAACTTTTATCCCAAAGCTCTCACGCTCTACAACTTGAGAAATATCGATATCTAAAATATTCTTAATACGCCCTGAAAGACCACCGCCACATGGCTTGTATCGTGGAAATTCCTGCTTATCAATAATTAATGTTGAAATTCCTTTTTTAGCTAAATTACGTGCGGCAGTTGAACCTGATGGACCTGCCCCAATAACGATTACATCAAATTTTGTTTGGCTCATAAATTCACAATATAGCAAATCAAGTATAAAAAGGTTGGGAAAAAATTAGAATTAAAACATTCCCTGGCCTATTCGCTCAATTTCAGAATTCACTTCGGTCTTTAAGAATCGAATGTCACGTGTTTTGACCTCATTCCGCTTGGGAGTCTTCATAAGAACGTTCATCCATTGATCAAATTTTACGAGAACTGGATCACTAGGAAGATACTTCATAATATCAGTTTTAGCTTGCTCCATCTTTTCCATTAATTCACCAGATGTGACCCCAAATTTCATAGCAGCAATGACTCCTCGCAAGATATCCACAACAGGTTTTGCGCGTTCGGGAGGAATCGCAAGACCTTCAGTAGGACTGCCCGGAATTGCAAATGTTTCAGTTTGTTCAGCACCCTCTACAGGAGCAGGTTTCGCACCAGATGATAAGATCTCACCTAATTTTTCTTCGATGGATTCCAACTTTTGAGCAAGATTATCTATTTTTTCATAAACTTCACTTAGATCAACAGAGCCCCCTTCACCACTGGTCTGAACTTCACCTGAAGCAACTTTGCTCTCGAGCTCTTCAATACGAGCCAAAATTTCATCTTTAAAAGCGTTCATATCAACTTTAAGTTCAGTAAATGTGCCAAACAGCTTAACAAGCCTAGCCATAGATTCATTAATATCCTTTATACTCGTTTCAATGTGTTCCAATCTTTTTAGGAAAACTTCTGCCATTTTATGCAACCCCACAATCAGTAAAGTCACTATTATTCTTTTTGTTGGAATATCCTATTAAATAATTCTAACCAAAATTAATATAGATAGAAAAGATATTAAAATAAAATAAGGTTATATAGATAAGCATATATTATAGCGCCAAGAAATGAGTTTGAGGATGCCTTTAATGATTTCGGAGTTTCCAATTATTTCAGCAAAAGTAATTATGTTAGGCGACCCAGCAACTGGAAAAACCTCAATCATCCGTAGATATTCAGAAGGAGTCTTCTCAGAAGATTATAA
>Ga0256914_1002299_pt1 | contig 16154 bp, 13 predicted proteins | sample HulkmetaG_FD_191571 | JGI IMG/M metagenome (GOLD analysis project Ga0256914, IMG submission 191571) | Hydrothermal chimney microbial communities from Main Endeavour vent field at the Juan de Fuca Ridge, Pacific Ocean - Hulk | ecosystem: Environmental > Aquatic > Marine > Hydrothermal vents ... | reverse complement strand
TCAACCTCTCCAAAAAGAGTTTTGCTTTCGACCGAAAGCCCCTCCTTTTTTCTAATCTTGTCCCCCTTCTCGTATATGCCTTTCACATCCGAAAGACCTGCTAAAATCTCCACTATATCCTCTTTAAAAAGATCCATTCCCGCGGTCGTAAACGAACACACCAAATTTTTTCCGTATTTGTCCACTATAAGCCCCGGCAAAAAATCGGCCTCCGAGTGCACGAGCCTATAAGAGTTGGTATTTGTAAAATCTCTTTTCAAAACGGCTCTTTTTATCCTCTTTTCGAAAAATTTTCCGTCTATATTTTCGTTTTCGAAACTCAAAACCCTCGCGGTTATTTCGCTTTCGGGATTTACAAACGCCTTGGCTACGAATTTCCCTTTATGCACAAGATCCGCCACTCCCGCTTCCCCGATATCTTCGACGGATAAAATATCGCTCTTGTAAACCCACAAAAAAAGTTTTTCAAGCCTCTCTTTGGCTCTTTTGTTTATCTCAACCTTCATATTCCACCTTCGTATAAACTCCCTCTTTTTTTACATATTCCAAAAACTCTTCATACGCTTTCTCTTTCGAAAGAGTTTTTGCGTTTCCCACGGTTATCAATTTTCTTTTGGCTCTCGTCAAAGCTACGTTAAGTCTTCTTAAATCTTTTAAAAATCCTATCTCTCCTCTATCGTTGGATCTAACGAAAGAGACGATTATCACCTCCTTTTCCCTTCCCTGAAAACCGTCAACGCTTTTTACTTCAAGCTCCTCAAGATCCTCCAAAAGAGTCTTTATCTTTTTCACCTGAGAGGCGTAAGGAGATATAACGCCTATATCTTCGGCCCCGACTCCCATCCTTACAAGCTCTCGTACGAAAATCTCCACCAACTTCGCCTCTTTTTCGTTCTCGTAGCTTGTAGATCTATCGGGCAGATTTTCCAAAGCCTCGATACTTTCCGTATCCGCAAAAACCAAAGGAGAGGAAGGATCCAAAATCTCTCCGTATATCGAAGGCTCTTTCAAAGAAAAATCTTTTAAAGTGCGATTTTTGACGCTCTCGTGAGCCGTAAGAAAACCTTTATAAAACATCTTGTTGGAAAACCCCATAATTTTTTCGTTCATTCTATACTGAACTCTCAAAATCAAAGATAGGAAACCGAATCTCTCCATCATATCTTCAAAAAGAGAATTTCTAAGTTTAAAAGCTTGGGAGCTTACGACCGTCGGAGGGAGCTGTTTGTGATCTCCGGCTATTATAAATCTTTGCGATTTCATAATCGGTATCAAAGTAGAAGGAGCGATCTGCTGAGATCCTTCGTCTATCACGCTTACGTCAAATTCGAAATTTTTCAAAATATCGCTCATTATCATCGAATTGGTGCTTAAAACCACGTCCGCTTTTTTTATTATATCTTCGAAAATCCTCTCTTCCTCTTTTTTTAAATTCTCAACCATTTTCTCTATTTTTCTGTCTATCTTTATCCACTCCGCCATCGATTGCATGGTTTGGACGGAAACTCCTCTTTGAGACTTCCCCTTTTCCGCAAGAGTCAATATTCTATCCCTACTCATTCCTCTCGCTCTCGAAGGGCTCGGTTTGCTATGCTCCTCCCTCAGTTTCGCCATCAACGCAACCTCTTCCCATCCCTTGTCCATGCTCTTTTTCTTCTCGCTCTTTTCGTAAATGGCAAATACAGAAAACTTCTCGAGTTCCGGAACTATTCTCGCGGGATGTCCGACTCTAACGAGGTTCAAATCGTACTCGGAAAGTCTCTTTAGCATATTATCGACCGCCGTATTCGAATCGGCCGTAGCCAAAACCTTTTTGCCCCTTTTAACCTCCTGCAAAATAACCTCTATCAAAGTGCTCGTTTTGCCGGTTCCGGGAGGACCGTGGATCAAAAAGAGATCTTCGGCTCCCAAAGCCGAAGAAACCGCCTCTCTTTGGGAAAAGTTAAGATTTTCGTTAACTATCTCGAAACTCTCTTTCGAAAAGGGACGAGGCTTTACAAGTCCTATCGCAACGTTTCTCAAATACCTTTTTCTGCCCTTTGCGTGCCTTAGAAATTCGAGGTTCTCTTCCATTCTTTTAAAAGTTACGTCGTTGACGTAAAGATCCACCCTGACGGGATATGAATAGACCCACTTTGGAGGAGGATTTTCAAAAGCGACCGTAATAAACTGCTTTTTAACTTCCGAAACCGTTCCCGTCAAATCGCTTTTTAACGGATCGCCTCGACTAACCAAAACTATGTCTCCCGAAGAGATCTCCGTTTGAATAATCCTATCTCTTCCGAATCTTACGAAATGAAGATTGAATTTCAAAGGAAGCTTCTTTCCCTTCAAATCCAAAATCGCCCGCCCGAAAATCTCCCTCTCTTTAGCGGTAAAACTTTTTATCTCGTTAAGCTGAGCGTTTATCTCGGCAATCCTTTCCATCTCTATAAGATATTTGTATTCGTCGCAAAAATCGGAAACGAACATAATCTCCTTTTCCAAAGAGAGGGGAGGAATCATATTTTTAGGAGGCTTCGATTTTACCCTCTTTTTTAAAATCAAAAGAGTGGAGCCGTTAGCGTAATAGATCTTTTTTATATCGCTCTTTTTTATTTTAATTTTTTTCAAATACCTAACGAGCTCATTTTGAAAAAGAATTTTCGGAACAAGAACGGATAGAGCCAATTTCAATTCCTCGCTTTTTTTTGTTCGGATAATAGCACAATATGATTTAGCATTGTATTTAATCTCATAAAATACGATATACTTAAACAAAAAACCGGAAATATAAACTACATTTTAGATAAATAGGGAAAGGAAGAGCGATGAAAATAAAAAGAAGCGTTACGGAGCTAATAGGAAACACTCCCCTTATCAGATTAAACCGCGCAAGCGACGAAACCGGATGCGAGATACTCGGAAAGTGCGAGTTTCTAAATCCGACAAGCTCGGTAAAAGACAGAATAGGTTTTTCGATGATAAAAGAGGCCGTAAAAAAGGATCTTATAGACAAAGATACCGTCATCATAGAACCGACAAGCGGAAATACGGGCATAGCTTTGGCTTCGATATGCGCGAGTTTGGGATTGAGACTAATTTTGACGATGCCGGAGTCGATGAGCGTAGAGAGAAGAAAACTTCTGAAAGCTTTCGGCGCCGAGCTCGTTTTGACGCCGAAAGAGAAAGGTATGAACGGAGCCATAGAAAAAGCCAAAGAGCTTTTGGAGAAAAACGAAAAAGCAATTATGCTCCAACAGTTCGCAAATCCGGCAAATCCCCAAATTCATAGAGAAACCACGGCCATGGAGATAATAAGGGATACCGACAAAAAAGTGGACATTTTCGTAGCGGGAGTCGGAACGGGCGGAACTCTAACCGGAGTCGGAGAAGTTTTAAAAAGAGAGATAGAAAGCGTAAAAATAGTCGCGGTGGAGCCGGAAAACTCTCCCGTACTGTCGGGAGGAAAAGCCGGTTCTCACAAAATTCAGGGCATAGGAGCCGGTTTCATACCGAAAATTTTAAATACCGAAATTTTAGACGATATAGTTAAAGTAAGAGATGAAAACGCGCTCGAAACGGCGAGAGAACTCGCTCTAAAAGAGGGGTTGCTTGTCGGTATCTCTTCGGGAGCGAACGTTTTCGCGGCGAAAAAACTCGCCGAAAAATATCCCGGCAAAACCATCGTTACCATACTTTGCGACACGGGAGAGAGATATTTGAGCACGGAACTTTTTAAGGAATGAAATGACGACATTGGAGGAACTCTTAAAAAAAAGCTCCATAATAACGATAGAGGGAAACAGAAACAGCGGAAAAAGCACTTTCGTATTTTATCTTATGAAAGAGATTTTTAACGATTCCGTTACCGTTTTCTCTCCTATCGAGGATACTCTTTTTGAGAGAAAACTGAAAATAATCAAAAAAAATTTCAAAATATTCGAAGACTTATCTTCGAGACTGAAATTTTTCTTTTTGGACGAATCGTGGCTTGAAACCAAACAGCTATACGGTTTCGATTTTTTCAGAGAAGAGCTTGAGAGACTCATAAAAAATTGCGCCGATAAATATATCTATCTTCACAGATTCGGAGAATTTTTCGAACTTCAAGATCTTAAAGAGGTGGAGCCGACTTTAGCGCATATTATGAAAGTGGCTCAGGAGGAGAACAAAAAACTTATCTTCTCCCTAAACGCACAATCTCCCGTCTATAACAAAATCTCTCCGGCTTTAAAAGATTTTTCCGACGTCACCCTTTTTATGAAAGAGGTCTCTCTAAACGAAAGAGTCGTGGAAGTAACAACCTCCGTAACTCCCCTATTTTATCACAAATACCTCTTTATCTCCTCAAACAACGTTTTGGCTTTTATGAGATACGACGAAGAGGAGATAAAACTGCTCAAAGAGAAAAACCGAATAGTTCTCCTAAGCACAAACCCTTACCTTCAAAAATTTTTCAAATACATTTTCGAAAAAGAAGAGGTGATAGATTTTCATATAGCGGAGAGTTTTCCGGAAAGATACGGAGAAATTTTAAAAGATATCGATCTTCTTCTCTTAAATAGCGAAGATAACCGCATAAAGATAGAGGTTCCCGAATACATAAAAAGAAACTCTCTAAAAACGAAAGTGTTTTATCTCTCGAATAAAGAGATATATCGGGAGATAGACAAGCACATCTCCTACAAACAAGGCTTCGATAAAGTTTTTTCGAAAAATTTCGGTTTCGAGGATATGATCTTTTCGATAGAGAAAGAGCTTAAAAGGTTTTTCTATTTCGACAAATTCGAAAAGATCATACGCAATAAAACTTTATACGAGGAGATAGGAGAATCGATATATTACGATAAAAAGAAGTTTTTCAAAAAACTTAAAATCTACACGACCAACAGAATATTCTTTACGGTTTTTATTTATAAAATAGAAAATAAAAATATTAAAGAAATAAATTTCGCAAACCTAATTAGGGACTACGACTCGATCTATATAGACGAAAAAAACCTGCAAATAATCGTTTTGGCGGTAAACTCCCGAGCAATCATTAAAAATATATTGGAAGAGAGACTGAAAAAGGAAAACATCTCATTCAAAGAGATTAAACATATGGAAGCTCCGGAAATTAAACTCTAATATCTCACTCAAAAGCCTTAATCATCCCCCTTTTAATCTCCTCTTTCGAAAAAGCTCCGTCGAAAAAATGATAAAAAGCTATCACTCCCTGATACAAAAGCATCTCTTTTCCGTCTTTCACCCTCAAAGAAAAGCTTTTCGCAAGAGACAAAAAGGGAGTCTCTTTATAAATCGCATCTACGCAATATTTTGCGTTTTTAAAAAGCTCTCTCAAAACGCTCTCGTCCATAGGAAGAGAATCGTCGCTTAAACCGGCCGAAGTGGTATTTACGATAAGATCGTAAGAAGAGGGAGTAAAATCGCTCCACGAAAAAGTTTTTAAGTTTTTATCCCTAAAAAACGAAAGCCTCTCCTCGCTCCTATTCAAGACGGTAACGTCGTAACCTTTCTCTTTCAAATAGAGAGCTACGGCCCTTGCGGTTCCTCCCGCTCCCAAAATCAAAACTCTCTTTGCGTCAAACTCCTTCACGGATTCGTAAAAGCCGGGAGCGTCGGTATTGTATCCTATAAGTTTGCCCTCTTTATAAACGATCGTATTTAAGGCCCCTATTTCCCGAGCTATCCCTCTAACCTCATCACACGCCTTAAACGCATCTTCCTTATGAGGAACGGTTACGTTCGCTCCGTCGAGTTTCAAAGACAAAAAAACTTCTCTAAGCCTATGTCCCTCTTTAAGCAAATATCTCGTATAACACCCCTCTATACCCAACTCCTTTAAAGCTCCGTTATGCATTAAAGGAGATAGAGAGTGGGAGACGGGATTTCCGAAAATGGCAAAAAGTTTCATTCTTCCTCTTTCAAATCGTTTAAAGAACTCATCAAAGCGCCGAGTTTGTTCTTAACTTCCAGATATTCCAGCTCCGGCTTGCTATCGGCCACTATTCCCGCACCCGCTTGAAAAACTATTCTGTCGTCTTTCAAAAGAGAGGTTCTTATCGTAATCGCGGTGTCCATATTTCCGTCAAAACCGAAATACCCCACGGAACCGCTATAATAACTCCTTTTTAACCCCTCGAATTCGGCAATAAGCTCCATGGCTCTTATTTTGGGAGTCCCGGTCATCGTTCCCGCGGTAAAAGTTGCGGAAAAGAGATCGAACATATCGTATTTCTCATCGAGAACCGCCTCGACGTCGCTTACCATATGCATAACGTGAGAGTATCTCTCGACCCTCATGATAGCCGGCACGTGCACGGTTCCGACTTTCGCCACTTTTCCGACGTCGTTTCTGCCAAGATCGATAAGCATCAGATGCTCCGCCCTCTCCTTTTCGTCGTTAACCATCTCAAACTCGTTAGCTTTATCCTTTTCCCAAGTATCGCCTCTTCTTCTCGTACCGGCAATCGGTCTAAGAAGTATGTGAGAATCTTTTAAAGCGACCATAACTTCGGGAGAACTTCCCTCTATCGCAAAATCCTCAAATTCCAACAAAAACATATAAGGAGAAGGATTTTTGCTTCTTAATATCCTATAAAAACTTAGTCTGTCTATGTTCGCAAATTGAGTGAAACGATTCGAGATAACTATCTGAAAAACGTCCCCGCTTTTTATCATATCTTTGGACTTTTTAACCATCTCGAAAAATCGTTCCTTATCGAAGGCGAACTTCCCCCGGGAAAAGTCTATTTCGCTCTTTTTTATCGGAATGTAACGGCACGGAGATTTAAGATACTCTACAATCTCGTCAAGAAGATTTTTATACTCCCCGTCAAAGCTCATCAAAACCAAAGTATTGCTTTTATGGGAAAAAGCGGCCGTCAGTTTCGGCCTTATAAGTTCCAAATCGGGAATATCGAGTTCATCTTTCAAATTATCCATATAAGGCTTCAAAACGGGCTCGAAAACTTTTACGAGATCGTATCCTATATATCCTACGAAACCGTCAACGAAACCTATATTGAGAGATTTGCTAAGCTCCCTATACTTCTTGCTATCTACGCCCTTATAGTATCTTTTTAAAAAAGAGAAGGGATTCTCGTCAACCTCTTCAATCTTTCCCTCTTTATCGTAAAAAGTCTTTCCGTTTTTATGAGTCAATCTCTCTTTAGCCCCGATAAATATGAAACTGTAATTGCCCTCTTCCGTATATACGGCGCTTTCGAATAAAAGAGAGAGTTCGTTAGGAAATCTCTCTTTCAATTTATGATAAATGGATATGGGGGTTAGCTGATCGAAAAGAATCTTTCTGTATTCAAGCATAAACTATCTCATCCTTACTATAAAAGCGTCCGGATTTACGGCGCTTTTTACTTTCGGCAAAGCGTTAAGCGCGGCTTTTTTGGAAGAAAAAGGCCCGACTAATACTTTCGTGGCTTTCTGACCTCTTACAGTACTCTTTTTTATTATATAGTTAAATCCGTTGTCTCTTATCTTTTTTAGAAAACTTTTGCTCGGAGAAGTTTTGAAAGAGGCGCTAACTTGTATAAAATAGCCTTCGATTTTCGTAACTTTTTTAGGTTTTTGTTTATGAATCTCCTCCTTAACGACCGTTTTTACCTCTTCAACCGGTTTCGCAACCTCCTCTTTTATTTTTTCGACACTCTTTTTGATCAAATTCTCGCTCTCTTTTTTCTTCGGCTCGACTTCGGCCGAAGTCTCTTTAACGACCTCTTTCTTTATGCTTTTCTCGACGGGCTCGCTAACGGATTCCTTAACTTCTCTAACCTCGTTATCCGCGGAAGCTATACTCTTTTTCTCCTTCTCTTTCAAGTTTTTAACCATCTCTTCGAAAGCCTCGTCGTCGTTCTCCTCGTCAGGCAGAATCTCTTCGACCGATTCGGACGATTTTTCCGCTTTCTCCTCCACGGGAACCTCTTTGAAAAGCTCCTTCTCCTCTTTCTCGACCTTCTCTTTATCCTTAACCTGCGCCGGCTCGACTACCGCCGAAGAGCGATTTTCTCCTCCGTTTTGAGGAAGCAAGGAGACTTCGTTCCGCTCGTTTTGAGAATTTACGAGTTTCATAACGACAAGAACGATTAGAAATACCAAAATAAGGGAAGCCGTCGTCAGAAGAATTTTCTTAACGTTAATAGAGGTCTTTTTGGCGTCTTTGTTAATTTTGTCCAAAATGATGTCGTTTAGATTGCTTTTCTCCTTTTTGGCGTTCTGGGACTCTTGGGCCTTCTCTTCTTTTTTTTTCTCTTCCATTTTCACACCTTTACCATATGAATTTATAAAATTTAATTTACCTATATTATATTATATTTTCCATAAAATAAGAAAGCGCAAAAGAGTTATTTTTTAACTATAAGCTTTTTGTTTTCTTTTTCGGACTTATCTATTATGACGTTTTGATTTTTGGTAGTTTCCCTCAAAACGGCTATCATCTCTTTTTCGCTTTCCGGAGAGAGTTTTTGAGTGGAGATTATATCGAGAATCTTGGTAACTCTTTGGTGGTAATGCTCCTGCATCTGAAGCTCTTTTTGATGTTTCGCCTCCTCCTCTTGGAGTTTTAATTTAAGCTCCCTGTTTCTTTTATTTATAAAATACGCAACGATCAATCCCACAAACAAAACTCCGGCCAAAACCATAACGGCGATCTTCAAAAACTCGTATTTCTTCTCCGCTATCTTTATTTCAAGCTTCTTCTCTTCAAGAAGGCTCTCTTTGTTTATGTTGGCAAGTTCCAAAGCGTTTTTCGCTTCAAGCTCCTTTATCCTCTTTTCCCTCTCGGCCTCTATTTTCGCAAGCTCCACCTTCGAAGAGGCTTTCAACTTCTCTATTTCGAGATTGCTTTGGATCTCTTTCTCTTTCAAAACTTTGTTATTTTCGTTCATTTTTAAAACAGCGGCCAAATTTTGGCTTTCGTTAGCCTCCTTATAAGCCGACGAAGATGAATAAAGGGCGTTTTTGGCGTTTTCGTCTCCCCTTAAAACTTTCAGCTCTCTCGGCTCGTATTTACATCCGAAAAAAATAAAAAATACCGCAAAAAAAACCAAATATTTTCTCATCGGCTATTCCTCGTAAATCTTATATCTTTTCTCGTCCAAAAAACTCTCGTCATGAATATGAAAAAACGCGGCTTTAAGTGATGTAAATAGTTTATTATTTTTTGCTTCAAGTTCCCTTAAAAGAGCTTTAGCCTCCATCCTCGCATAAGGCATCTTAACGTCAAACCTCATGCTCGGACACGCTTCGTCCCCTATAACGGGAAAATTGTTGCTTTTAGCGGCCTCTATAAGCTGTCTTTCCCTAACGAATATCATCGGTCTTATAACTATCAGTCCGTTTTTAGCCCTGTAAACGGCGGGAAGAGAACGCAAAGCCCCGTTATACATAAAATTCATGAAAAAGCTCTCGGCCGCATCGTCAAGATGGTGTCCCAGCGCCACTTTGTTATAACCGTGTTTCAAAGCGTAACTGTAAAGAGCCCCTCTTCTCATTCTCGAAAAGAAACTGCAATAAGAGGAGTTTTTCCTTATTTTCTCCTTCCCGACTTCGAAGATGTTCGTTTCATACACTTCATGAGGAATCTCGTGCTCTTTACAATGTTTTATAAGATCGGTAAAATCCTCTCCCATGCCGTAACTTACGGTAACGGCTTTAAACTCGAACTTGTAGGGAGCGTATTTGGAGATATGCTTTAGGGCGTGAGCCAAAGTCAAAGAGTCTTTGCCTCCGCTAAGACCGAGCAAAACTCTATCTCCCTCTCCTATGAGTTTGTAACGGGCGTTTGCCTGCGTTATCTTTTTCAGAAGTTTCTTGCTAAGAGCCATACGCTACTTTATGATTTTATCTATCATTCTTATAACGAAATCGGCGCTGATCTTAGCGGAACTTTTCAAAAACTCGTCGAAATCGAACCCCGCATCCATATCGGCCGCGTCGCTTATCGCCCTTAAAATAAAAAACGGAACGCTCAAAGCGTCGCAAACGACCGCGACCGCCGCTCCCTCCATCTCCAAAGCGTCCGCTTTGAAAGTATTTTTTATCCACTCTTTTCTCTTCTCGTCCGCGATAAACTGATCTCCGGTGGCTATTACTCCCTCTCTGAGATTTATCCCTTTCTCCTCAGCCACCGAAAAAGCGGTTTCCCTAAGTTTATCGTCGCTTTTTACGAAAACGGCGCCTTCCGGAACGTAACCGTAAGGATGCCCGAAAGCGGTAATGTCCAAATCGTGCTGACAAAGCTCTCTCGCGACTATCAAATCGCCTATCTTAAGAGAAGGATTTATCGCTCCGGCGACTCCGCTAAAAAGCAAAATTTCGGCTTCGAATTTCTCTATCATCGTAGCGGCGGTCAAAGCCGCGAAGACTTTGCCTATTTTGCTGTAAGCTATGACGATCTCATGCCCTTTGTAATCGACTTTGTAATATCTGTTTTTCGCGTAATCGATCGTTTCGTACTCTTTGAAATACTCAAGCAGAGGCTCTATCTCCTCCACCATCGCTCCCATAACGGCTATCTTCATACTCCCGTCCCCTACTTTATGCTTTCAAAGGAGTTTTCCAAACTTGCGGTATCCGTAACGGATATCGTAGGCTTTTTGGTTATCTTTCTGTTAAGCCCTCTAAGAACGCTTCCTCCGAACTCTATAAAAACGTCCGCTTCATCTTCGTAATTTCTCACGCTCTGTTTGTATTTAACGGGCATAACGAGCTGTTTGGTCAAAAGATCCAAAGCTTCCTTTTTGGAAGAGTACTCTTTCGCGGTAACGTTGGAGATGACTTTCGATAGAAATTCGTCTTTCAAAAACTCCTCAAGATAAGGTCTCAATCCCGAAACCGCGCTTTCCAACAAAGGACAGTGGCTGGCTACGGACATATTCAAAACGATGGCCCTTTTAGCTCCCTCTGCTTTGAAAATTCCCTCAACCGCCTTCAAATCCTCCTTAATTCCGGCTACGACTATCTGACCGTCGCTATTGTAGTTTGCCGGCCATATCTTTTTGCCCTCTTTTCTAAACTCCTCGCACATATTTTCTACTTTTTCGTCTTCCAATCCCAAAAGAGCCATCATTCCGGCTCCCTTTCCCTCGCACGCCTTTTTCATCAAAAGTCCTCTTTTGTGAACGAGCTCCACCGCGTCTTCGAAATCCAAAGCGCCGACGCTAACGAGAGCCGAAAACTCTCCGAGAGAGTGTCCCAAAGCGAAAGAGGATTTTATATTCATTTCGTTTTCGAAAATCTTATGGGCTATCGAAGAAACGAGCAAAATAGCGGGCTGCGTATATTCCGTTTGCTCCAAAAGATCGTTCTCTTCGAACATCAACTTTTTCATATCCGTCTTAATTCTATCGCTCGCCCTCTCGACCATCTCTTTAGCAACCTGAAAATTTTCGAAAAAATCCTTTCCCATTCCTACGGATTGACTTCCCTGCCCGGGAAAAAGAAATGCCGCTTTTTTCATCTGTTTTCATCCTTTTGTAAAAAATTTTCGAGTTCTTGAATCTTTTTTCTAAGAGTGTTTCTATTTAATCCGAGCACTTTCGAAAGCTTAAGCTGAGATCCGTATTTTTTCAACCCCGCTCTTATCAAAGGAAGCTCGTAAAAATATAGAAACTTTCTGTAATCGTCGTTCCCGTGTATGTGTTTTTCAAAATATTTTTCCAAAACTTTTATAATATCCTCTTTCGTAAAATCATGAATCAAAAGGTATTTATAAACGCTCTTTTTCAAAGATCTCGCATTGTCCGAAAGATCGGGAACGAAGTCTTTGAAAAACTCCTCTTGATCGCACTCTATGTCAAGATTTTTCGTCACCTCTTCAAAATATATTCGAGATAAGGGCATCACGTCCTCTTTTCTCTCTCTAAGAGGAGGCAGATATATGACTATGCTGAAAAAATCTCCTATAAATCTTTGATCGAGTTTTCGATTGGAAAGAGCGATGACTCTGAATTTAAGTTCTTTTTGAAGATGAAAAAATTTTGTTAAGTTGGAAATATTATGAAAGTTTTTAACGATTACGGTTTCCTCTTCGGAAAGAGTCTCAAGAAAAGAGAATAAAGAACTCTCTTTAGACGCATCTATGACGGAAGCTTTCGGAGCGATTTCGAGAGCCAAAGGGAGTTTTCCGACTCCCTCCTCTCCCTCTATCAAGACGCTGATTTTAAGAGACTTAAGAATCGTCGCCGATTTTAAAGCTTTTTTGGAAGCCTCGCTATAAGCTACGAACTTATTATTAGCATTCACATCCGGTTCCGCAACCGCAACCTTCGCTTCCGCCTACCTGCCCCGTAATAACCTCTTCCGGGGTGGCCTCTCTCGATGCCAAAACGTTCACTTTAAATTCAAGATCCTTACCGGCTAAAGGATGGTTGAAATCTATCGTAACCTCTTTATCGTTAAAACTTTTAACCGTAACTTGAACGCTTTGTCCGTCCTCGCTCTGTCCGTAAAGCGTCATTCCCTCTTTAAGATCTATCCCGGCAAACTGCTCTATCGGAAGAACTTGTATCGCTTCCGGATTGTATTCTCCGTAAGCCTCTGCCGCGGGAACGGTAACGACGGCCTCCTCTCCGGCTTCCATTTGAACCAACTTATCTTCAAGACCCGGTATGATCTGACCTTTTCCGCTAACGAAAGACAAAGGAGCTTGCCCCATATTGGAATCTAAAATTTCATCCTTTCCCTTCTCTCTTAGCTCATACTCTATGGAAATTACTTTGTTTGACATCATTTCTCCTAAAACATAAATAAAGTGCGAAATAATTGTAGCATAATGAAAGAATATAAACAAGGAAAAAAACCGTAAAAAGGCGTTTAAGGAAAATTTTTAAACGATTTCTCATATATATTCACAAAAGGGGAGACGAGTAAACATAATTTAACTTAATTAAAATGCTTTAATTCACTACCTTCAAATAAAAATTAATTATTTTATTTAAAATTTAAGTTATTTAATTAAAATTTAATTTTAACTTCTATACAATAGAGTAATAAAGAAGTGAAGAAAGGATAAAAAAATGGGAAAAAAAGCGAGAAATCTTTTGATTTTACTGCTATTTTTGTCCGTTTCCGCGCTCTTTGCGAAAACGAGCATGATAGTGGAAAACCTAAACAGCATAAGGGGAAACTATAACGACGTAAAGGTTTACGGCACCTACATATTCGCGGTGGACGATAAAAGTTTGCAGATATTCGACATCACCGACATCAAAAATCCGTACAGAACCGGAAAAATTCTAACGAATCGATACGGATATAAGATAAAGATATCCAACAACTACGCCTACATAGCGGAAGGATACGACGGAGTGGATATCATAGACATCTCGAATCCGAACTCTCCGAAAATGTTATCCCATATCGATACGGAAGGTTTCGCGACCGATACGGTCGTAAACGGGGACTATCTGTACGTCGCGGACGGCTTTTACGGAATAAAAATTTTCGATATCTCGGACAAAACCTCTCCGGTTAAAAAGGGAACTTTTCCGAGCGAGTATTTCATTATGGCGATAGGCTCCGACGGCAAACACCTATATACCGCCGAAGGAAATCACGGAGTGGAAATTATAGACATTCACTCTCCCTCCGTTTTGCTAAAGGCGGGAGAATATAAAGATTTGGGATTTGCAAGAGACATATACGTTCATAACAAAACCGCATACATATGCGATTTCGACAGAGGAATAAAGATAGTGGATCTAAACAGCGTCGTATTTCCTTCCGAAATCTCAAGCTACGAAACCAAAGCCAACCCGATAAAGATAAAAATATACAACAGATTCGCCTACGTCTCCCTAAGCGACGGAGGAATGGAGATAGTGGACATAAGCGATCCCAAAAATCCTCAATATTCGGCTTATTACGCCAAAAACGACCTATTTATAAAAGGGGGAGACGTAAATAACGGATACGCTTACGTAGCTACGGATAAGGGAATCTACATTCTCGAAGGATCCAAATACTTCAATCCGAAACTAACGGCGGTAAGAGATACGCCGGGATTTTTAAACAAAATCGAAATAGAGGGAACTTACGTTTACGCAACGGACGGAGATAGAGGATTTGTAATATTCAACGTCTCCGATCCGAAACACATAAGCGTAGTGGGATATTATCAAACTGAAGGCTTCGCAAACGATTTCGACATAGAAGGAAAATACGCCTACGTCTCCTTAGGCACGGGCGGTTTCGCAATCTTGGACATATCCAACCCTTCCGACATAAAACTTATAAGCAGATACAAAACCGACGAACAGGTAACGGCCATATCCGTTCAAAGAGGAATGGTTTATATAACCAAAGGAAGCTTCGGACTCGAGATAGTGAACGTAAAAGATCCCTACAATCCCGTATATGCCGGAAAAAGCGTCGTTGACGATATCTCTTTGGACATAAAGGTAAGAGGAGATTACGCTTTCATAGCCTCAAGAAAAGGTGGATTCGAAGTCTTTAACGTCTCCGATCCGAGACTGATCGAGAGAGTGGCGAGAATAAGAAGCGAAGGAGAGATCGTCTCCGTGGATATAAAAGATAACTACGCTTTCGTAACGGACAGTTTGGAGGGATTGAAAATATTTGATATTTCCGATCCGAAAAACCCGGTTTTAGTCTCTCAATACGGAATCAGAAATCTCATAAGAGCGAAAATAAAAGGACAATACGCCTATCTTTCCGTAAATAACGAAAAGTTTCAGATAGTTTCCCTCATAAACATAAAAGAGCCGATCCTAATTAAAAGCTACGAAGATAGAATGTTTAAAAACATCGTGGATTTCGCTTTCAATAACGATTATCTGATAGCGGCGAGCGGAGAAAACGGCCTAAAAGAGATAAATCTCTTCTCTTCCTCCTATCCGATATACGAAAACAAATACTCGACTTTAGGAGAGGCTAAATATATGGCCGTAAACGGAAGATACGGTTTTATAGCCAACGGAAAGAAAGGAATACAAATAGTTGATCTTTCAAATCCGACGAGTCCGTTTACGAAAGGAAATTTCAAAACCAAAGGAGAGGCTTCCCAAATAATCGTAAGAAAAAATTACGCCTTGATAGCCGAAGGCGATAAAGGCGTAGAAATAATCGACATATCAAATCCTCTAAAACCGGTTTCCGTATCTCGCATAAACACCAAAGGATACGCCATATCCATTTCGGCCGACTCTTCCTACCTCTACATAGCGGAAAACGGAGAGGGAGTGGAGATAGCGGACATATCCGATCCTCGCGCTCCGTCCCTAATCTCCGAATTCAAACCCGAAAAGATACACGCTCTCGACGTAACGGTAAGCAAAAAGACTCTTTTCATAGCAAACGCCAAAGAGGGAGTGATAAGCGTAAACGTCTCCGATCCGAAAAATCCGAAAGAAACGGAAAGATATATAGACGAAATAGGATACGCAAGAGACCTCTTTTTGTTAAACGATTCCCTATTCGTAGCGGATTTCGAAAAAGGGGTTACGATACTAAGCACTAAAAACGAACGATTGAGTTTAAAGGGAAAAATTAAGAACCTATCTCCGATAAACGTTTCAGCCGACAAAAAATATCTTTACGTTTCGGAAGGAATGAAAGGTTTTAAAATCATAGACATGGAAAATCCGTCAAATCCGAAAACCATTTATGCGCTAAACGATTATAAAACCTCTTTCAGTTCCGTAAAATACGGAAACTACTTATACGTATGCAACGGAAGCGACGGAATGGACATACTAAAAACGGCAAACGACGATAAAATAGGAAACTTGATCGTAAGCTACTTTCAAGCCGTCTTAAACAGACTTCCGACCTTTAAAGAAACGAGAGAGTTTAAAAACAAACTCCTTTTCGAAAACGAAAGTTTGGCGAAATTTGCGATGACTCTCTTTGAAAGCGAAGAGTTTAAAAACAGAGAGCTTTCAAACAGAGATTTTATATACTTAACATATAGAGTCTTACTCGACAGACAGCCGGAGAGAGACGAAATAGAAGGATGGAGTTACAGATTTTCCGAGGGGCTCTCAAGAGAGCAAATGTTAAAAGAGCTTATGAATTCGGAGGAATTTATCAACTTAGCCTCAAGATACGGAGTAAAAGCCAACTAATTTTAGTTGGCTTTTTAAGTTTTTCTTTTGTTTTTTTTTTGTAAAATCACCAAAATTTTTATCAAG
>Ga0256914_1002298_pt1 | contig 16155 bp, 11 predicted proteins | sample HulkmetaG_FD_191571 | JGI IMG/M metagenome (GOLD analysis project Ga0256914, IMG submission 191571) | Hydrothermal chimney microbial communities from Main Endeavour vent field at the Juan de Fuca Ridge, Pacific Ocean - Hulk | ecosystem: Environmental > Aquatic > Marine > Hydrothermal vents ... | reverse complement strand
GACACGGGCCCCACGGTAGCATGAACGGCACCTGCTTGGAGGTCGACGGACAGTAAACATCAGCCCTCCGATGGTCGGGCCGGGCCGGGGTACATTACCCTGGTCCGGCCCCATGATGAGACTCCGGAGGTAAAGCGAGGTGGGAAAAATGGCGGAGAAAACCAAACAAGTCCAACGCACAAATACATCACGCTCGCGCAAAGCGCGGGGGTTTCGCTGGCGGGCATTTGTGGCCCTGGCCTTATTCCTGAACGCACTTATCCTGGCACTTTCCGGCATTATCCTTTATATCGCTCCCATGGGGCGCATTGCTCACACTACTCAGTGGACACTTCTTGGGCTGGACAAGGATCAGTGGGAGACGGTGCACACGGTGTTGAGTCTGGCGTTTGTCGTAATAGTCTTCTTCCATGTGAAGTACAATTGGCGCTCACTGTTGGCCTACTTGAAAGACCGAGTGCGCAAGGTCTACACCATGCAGAAGGAACTGGCCGCGGCCACGGCTATTACTGTCCTCCTGTTGGTCATTTCCATCTACAGCCTGCCTCCTGCCCAACAGATTATGGACTTTAGCGAGAACTTGAACGACTTCTGGGAGGCACGAGGTATCGAGGCCGGGTACACCGTGGTCAGCGAGGAAGAGGCCCACGCCGAAGTGGATGTACCGATCAACACAGGATTACGGGGGTACGGACGGTTAACTGTCCAGGCTATTGCTGAACAGACAGGCATCTCCGTGGACACCGCACTGGAACGGCTACGGGCGTATGGCATTGAGGCGTCGCCCGATGAGACGATGCTCACCTTGAGCGGGAGGACGGGCTATTCGCCCGGCGAGTTGGCTGCGATCATCGCCGGCCAACCACCGGAAAGTCACGAGGAGACGGCAAGTGGGGAATGAGGGGGAAAGGTCCAAGGCGCCGGAACATGCCTCCGGCGCCTTGGTGTTTCTCTCTCACTATGGCACTATCCACGTGCCCGTTTCACCCCGCAGAGCCCGGGTGATGTTCTCGTAATTCGTGATCAGAGCGGATTTTCCTGTTTCTTCCACATACCGCACACAGGCTTCGATCTTGGGCAACATGCTCCCCGGCGCGAAGTGCCCTTCCTTCATGTACTGACGGGCTTCCGCCACTGTCATCCGGTCCAACCAGACCTGGTTGGGCTTGCCGTAGTTCAGGGCCACTTTCTCCACCGCGGTGGAAATGAGGAAGAGGTCCGCGTCGATGCGGCGAGCCAACAGGCTGCTGGCCAGGTCTTTGTCGATGACCGCGGCCACCCCGCGCAATTCCCCGTTTTCCTTGCGGATTACCGGGATGCCTCCACCACCCACCGCGATCACAATCCACCCCTCGTACACAGCCGTGCGGATCGCGTTCTCCTCCAGGATTTCCCGGGGCTCCGGGGAAGGGACCACTCGACGCCAGCCCCGTCCCGCGTCCTCCATGACCGGCCACCCCTCACGCGCGAAGCGTTCAGCCTCCTCCTTGGTCAGGAAGCCGCCAATGGGCTTGGATGGGTGTTCAAACGCGGGGTCATTCCGGTCCACGACCACCTGGGTGACAATGGTGTACGCGCGGCGATAGAGGTTCCGGCGACGGAATTCGTTGTCCAGCGCTTGCTGGAGCATGTAGCCGATGGAACCCTGCGTGTCCGCGACAATGATGTCCATTGGGGTGGTGTGAACTTCGTGCGCGGCCAGTTCGTTGCGGCGCAGGATAAATCCCACTTGAGGGCCATTGCCGTGAGTCACCACCACGGACCATCCTTCCTCAATCATGTCCGCGATGTGGGTGGCTGTCTCCCGTACCGCATCCCACTGATAACGTACCTCCAGGTGTTGCTTATCCTTGATCAGCGAATTGCCACCGATGGCTACAACAGCCACTTTGCCTTGCCTCATACGCGCTCCTTTCTGTTCCAGGACGGACTCTCCTGACGTAGAGTGTACCTTATGAAGAGATGACGGCTCGATACGCCGGCCAGTCTGTTTTCAACCAGCAGCGTTTGGTGTGCTTTTCAGGGACTTCTCACCTCACCGCATGGTCAAGGCCATCACGGCCTTCTGGACGTGAAGTCGGTTCTCGGCCTCGTCAAAGACCACGGACTGGGGACCATCAAGCACCGCGCTGGCAACCTCGATATCCCGGTCCGCGGGGAGCGGGTGCATGTAGATCGCGCCGTCCGCGGCCAAGGACATCCGCTCTGGACTCACAATCCAATCCTTGTACTTGTCCTGCAGTCGCTTGCCCTCCTCGGGATCGGTTGTGGTCATCATGGGGCCCCAGGATTTGGCATACACCACATCCGCGTCCTTGAACCCCTCGTCCATGTCGTGGACAATGTCGAAACCGGTGCCGTGCTTGCGGGCCAGGGCCTTGGCTTCCTCCACAATGTCCGGCATGAGGGGAAATTCAGGCGGGTAGGAGAGGACCACATCCATGCCGAACCGGGGCATCAGCAAGATCAAGGATTGGGGCACGGAGATGGGCTTCAGGTAGGACGCCGCGTAGGCCCAGGAGACTACAATGCGCTTGCCTCTGGGATCCCCCTTCTTCTCAATAATGGTCATCAGGTCAGCGAGAATTTGGAAGGGATGGAAAATGTCACACTGCATGTTGAGCACGGGCACCCGACTTGCTGAGGCCACGTCCCGAATATACTTGTTGCCGATACCCCAGTCCACGTTGCGAATGGCAATGCCGTCAAAGTACCGGCCCAGGATCTCCCCGATCTCCCGAGCGGTGTCCCCGTGCGCGATTTGAGTGGTGCGCGATTCAATGAACGCGGCGTGGCCTCCCAATTGCGCCATGCCTGCCTCAAAGGAGGAACGTGTCCGCGTGCTGGAGTAGAAGAAGAGCATGGCCAGGGTCTTGTCTCGCAGCAGGGGATGGGGGATGCCCAGCGCTCGTTCCCGCTTCAACTGGAAGGCCACATCCAGAGCTGTCTCCAATTCCTCCTTGGTCCATTCCAAGGTGGTGATCATGTCCCGTCCGCGCAAGTTCGTTTGCATGGCAGACCTCCTATCAGCGTGATGCGTGATGCAGAATGCGTAACGCGTCGGCGAAGTTGCCTCGGCAGTTCAACCCGATATCTCATTCTTTCAGCAACGTGGGCAGGATGGCGTAAAACCCTGTCGCGTCGACCACATCTTTGAGCGGAACTTGATCTTCGACGGTGTGCGCGTAGATTTCATCGCCGGGCCCAAAGCCAATGCTGGGGATGCCGGCCTTGCCCATCCAATAAATGCCGTTCGTGCTGAAATTCCACTTGCCTGTGCGCGTGGGCCGACCAAAGTACAGTTCATAAGCCCGCAATCCCGCCTGCACCAGGGGATGGTCCTCCTCCAGGGCCCACGCGGGGAAGTACTTCTCCACGGGGAACACGAAGCCCGTGTAACTGGGCTCATCGTAGAAGAGCATCTCCACCCGGATGTCCCCCTTCTTTCGGTTCTCCTCGGGAATGAGGGCTTCCACTTCTGCGATGGCTTTCTCCTTGGTTTCGCCAAACGTTACCCGCCGGTCAATCCAGATGGTGGCTTCGTCGGGCACCGCGTTGATGCTGGGGGTCTTTACTTTCATGTCTGTGACCGTGATCTTCCCCTTGCCCAGGAAGGGGTGATCTCCCAACTTGGGTCCTAAATCGCGCACGCCCGCAATGACGGGCAGGAGTTTGTAGATGGCGTTATCGCCCCGTTCATTGCTGGCCGCGTGCGCGGACCGACCTTTGGCCACCACCTTCATTTCCACACGACCCTTGTGCCCGCGGTACACCTGCATTTTCGTGGGCTCACCAATGACCACGAAGTCCGGCCGAATGCCCTCTACTTCCACGAACGCGTGGGGAGCAATGCCATCGCACCACTCCTCCATGTTGCCGAAGTAGTACGCGGTCACCCCTTCCAACGCGCCCAGGCGCTTGGCAATGGCCAGGCCGTAGACCATGCCCGGGGTCGAGCCCTTCTCATCGCACGCGCCCCGCGCGTAGAGGATGCCGTTCTCCACCTTGCCCTCAAAGGGGTCCCAGGCCCACGCGTCCGGATCGCCAATGCCTACTGTGTCGATGTGGCTATCGTACACCAGGGTAATAGGACCGTTGCCGATGCGGCCCACAATGTTGCCCATACGGTCAAACCAGATGTCCTCGAAGCCCAATTTCTCCATTTCCTGGGCGATGCGTTCGCCCACCTCGCGAATCTGGCCGTCCATGCTGGGGATGGCTACAATCTCGCGCATGAAACGGATAATGTCCTCCTCGGCCGACGCCACCTCGGCCCGTACTTGCTTTGCGAACTCCTCCAGGTCCATTTTCCACACCTCCTGACGCAAAAAAGATAGATGGGGCAGACCGACAACCTCCTCGGCCCGCCCCACATCCATTGTACTCCAGGTACTCCCATCTTGGCACAATTCGCGCGGAATTCGTGACTTTACTTCTCCCCACGCTCATACGGTATGCCCAGTGCGGCTGGCATACCAATACGTTTGCGCTGGACCTCGCCCGTAGCCGCCAACAACACCACAATTGTCAGGACAAAGGGCAACATGTTCAACAAGTTCGGCGAGATGCCCAGAGGTTGCAGTCGATATTGGAGTACTTTCACGCCACCGAACAGGTACGCGCCCAACAGCGCGCGGAAGGGACTCCAAAGCGCGAAGATGGTGAGCGCGATCGCGATCCACCCTGCGCCCGCGGTCATGCCTTCAATCCAGGCCGGCGTGTAGACCACAGATAAGTACGCGCCGCCCAGACCGGCCAACATGCCGCCGATGATTGTGCACACATAACGCACCAGGAACACATTGACGCCCATTGCATCCGCTGTGGCCGGACTCTCTCCCACGGAACGGATGGTGATCCCGGGGCGGGTGTAAAACAGGATAAATCCCATCACCAGGACCAGGAGCAGGGAGAGGTACACCAACGGATCGTGCTGGAAGAACAACGGTCCCAACAGGGGAATGTCCCCCAACACCGGTATGTGCCAGCGCGGCAGCCGCGCGGGAAGGGGGGTACCGATGTAACGGCGGCCGATGAGGCCGCTCAACCCCAGGCCGAACATGGTCAAAGCCAGACCAGACACCGTCTGATTGGCGCGCAGCGTGATGCTGATAAACGCGTGGATGGATGCCATCAAGCCCCCCACAATGGCTGCAGCCAGCACCCCTAACCACGGATTCCCGGTCGAGAGGGTCGTGCCAAAGGCTGTTACTGCCCCCATGATCATCATCCCCTCGACCCCCAGGTTAAGGATACCTGACCGTTCCGCGTAAATTTCCCCTAACGTCGCGAACAGATAAGGCGTCCCAGCAGGAATTGCTGCAATGAGCGCTGTCCAAAACACATGTACATCCATGCGTTTATCTCCTCGGTTGCAAGGTTACGTGGATAGGTCTTCAGCGTGCCAGACGATCTTGTAGCGAGTGAGCACTTCAGAAGCCAAAATGAAGAACAGGATCACCCCGTTGAACAGGTCAATAGTAGCCACGGGTAACTGCAAGGAAACTTGCAGCGTATCACCGCCCACTAAAAGACCACCGAACAAAAACGCGGTAACAATAACTCCCAGAGGATTCAAGCGGGCCAACCAGGCCACAATAATGGCTGTAAACCCGTACCCTGCGGAAATCCCCTGTGCCACACGCAGTCGGTGGTGAACGCCGGCCACCTCGCCCACTCCTGCCATGCCGGCCAGACCACCGCTGATGAGCATCACCGTGAGAATCACCTTTACACTGTCGATACCCGCGTAACGGGCCGCGGTAGGATTTTCGCCAGTCACCCGGATCTCGTATCCCCAACGGGTGCGCTGGACCATGAAATAGACCACAATCGCGGCCAAAATGGCCAGGATCAAAGTAGGGTAGTGAACCCGCGTCGTGCCCCACAATGGCAATTGGGCTGCATCGGGGAACTTATCCGAATAAGGGAACCCCCATTCCGCAGCCCCTTTCCAGGGGCCGTAGACCAGGTAGTTGACGAACTCCTCAGCAATGTACACCATCATCAACGTGGTGATCACTTCGTTGGTCTCGTACTTGGCCTTCAAAAACGCGGGGATAATGGCCCAAATTGCGCCGGCAATGAACCCGGCCACGAACATCGTGGGAATCAGGATCCAGGCAGGGGCGTTCGGCATGGCAAAGAGGGCCACCCACGTCGCCGCGACCGCGCCCATGAGGAGTTGTCCCTCAGCGCCGATGTTCCACACCAACGCCCGAAAGGCCAGGGCCAGGCCCACTCCTGCCATCAGGAGCGGAATAGTCTTCACCAACGTCTCAGAGAGGCCGTACTTGCTGCCAAAGGCCCCAGAGAACATGCGTCTGTACACTTCCCAAGGGTTCAGGCCAATGACCCGGAACACCAACGCAATGACCAGTAAGGCCAGTATGAGCGACACAAGATTCGCGACGACGGATACCGTCGGGGATACTACAGCACGTTTCTCAAAACGAATTCGTCGTCCCATCTAGTCCGCCTCCCCACCAGGTTGGATGCCAGCCATCAACGCGCCCACCGTCTCCACATCCGCCTGCTCCGCGTCCAGAATGCCCATGATGCGTCCTTCAAACATCACCGCAATCCGATCACTCAGTGCGAAGATCTCCTCTAAGTCCTCCGAGACCAGGAGGATCGCCACGCCTTTGTTTCGTTGCTCGATGAGTAGTTTGCGCACGTACTCTGTCGCCCCCACATCCAGCCCATAGGTGGGATGGGAAGCCACAATTAATCGCGGCTTTATCGAAAGTTCACGGGCCAGGATCACGCGCTGGATGTTGCCACCGGAGAGGAGTTTAACCGGTGTCCATATACTGGGGGTGGACACACCGTATTCCTTAACCACTCTCTCCGCGTGTTCGCGAATCGCTTTCGGGTCCAGGAAGAGGCCCCGGCTAAAGGGAGGGCGATCGTAAGTCTTCAGGATCAGGTTCTCCGCGATGCTCATGTTCGGCACCATGCCCATGTGCATACGCTCTTCCGGCACATGGGCTACCCCCTTGGCCAGGATTTCCCGCGGGGATTTGTTTGTCACATCCTCACCGTCAATCAACACGCGACCCTGGGTGGCTGGACGCAAGCCGGTGATCACCTCCACCAGTTCCTTTTGACCGTTTCCCGCCACCCCGGCAATGCCCAAAATTTCCCCCTCGCGGATAACAAAGGAAACATCCCGCAACGCGGGAACACCTTTGTCGTTCAACGCATTCAAGCGCTCCACCTCCAGCACGACTTTTCCAGGGGTTGCAGGGGGCTTATCCAGTTGGAAAAGAACTTCCCTCCCCACCATCAACCGGGCCAGTTCCCGCTGGTTCGTCTCCGATGTTTTCATCGTGCCCACCACCTTGCCCTTACGCAACACCGTGACCCGGTCGCTGACGGCCATCACTTCTTCCAGTTTGTGGGTGATGAAGATGATGGTGCGGCCTTCTTCGGCCATACGTCGTAGAATGCCGAATAGCTCCTGGGTCTCCTGGGGCGTAAGCATGGACGTGGGCTCGTCCAGAATGAGGATCTCCGCGCCCCGATAAAGGGCCTTCACGATCTCCACTCGCTGTTGTTCCCCCGCGGAAAGTTGCCAGATGTAGGCGTCTGGATCCACGCGGAGACCATATCGTTCGGAGAATTCCGCGATTTTCTCCTTTACGGCCCTGTCGGGGTACGCAAAGGGCACATCTGATAACCCTAAGATGATGTTCTCCGCGACAGTGTGGGGGTGGACCAGCATGAAGTGCTGGTGAACCATGCCAATGCCCAGGGCAATCGCGTCGCGCGGGGAACGGATGCGCACTTCCTGTCCGCGAATGTAGATCTCACCCTCATCGGGCTGGTAAATCCCGTAGAGGATGTTCATTAACGTGGTCTTTCCCGCCCCGTTTTCCCCCAACAACGCGTGGACTTCCCCGGCCGCAGCCTCGAAGGTAACTCCCGCGTTCGCCACCACGCCGGGGAAGCGCTTGACAATGTGTTCCATGCGAACCAGTGTTTCCGAAGCCGTCATACACATCCACCTTTTGTCGAGTTTCAATTCGATGAAGAAATTCGTATGTCCCAGGTGAATTCAACCCGAGACATACGAATTTCCCCGTCCCCGGGGGTGATGCACATCTGGCATCTTCCCCCGGGGCATGATGACTTCTTCATATGGATCAGCCTGTCATTTTAGCGCGGGATTTCGGCCACAATGTTCTCCACGAACCAGTCAATGGTCCAGAGATCATCGTGGGTAGCCCGTGTACCTGCCGGGATGCGAACCTTGCCCTCCTGGTCCTTGATGGGGCCGGTGAAGGGATCGAAGACCACGGTCTCCTCGCTCATCTGAGCCAATCGCTTGAAGACGAGGTCGTACACACTGATCTCACCGAACACGGGATCCTTCACCTTCTTCTCCTTCAAGGCGCCTTCAAACTTGGGGTTAATGGGCACACCAAAGTCACCGCCCAATTCCACGGCCCCTTCTTTCAACATCCACCAGTAGTCCACGTTCTCCAGGTTCTTGGGAGTGTAGGCCCCGGCGTAAATCTTGGCCAGGATGTCCTCGTACAACACCTCCCAATGGACCAATTGACCACTGACCACAGAATCGGGTCCGAACTTCTGCATGGGGCTATAGTGGGAGAAGGTGTAGACGGGTTTGCCCTTCTTCATGTACTCCTGCCCGACCTCAATGACTGTGGGGGAGTCCTCGGTGAAGGCCAGGGCATCCACACCGCTGGCGATGAGGGATTCCGCGGCCTCACGGGCCTTGGCCGGGTCAAACCAACTGAAGAGCCAGCGCACATCCACGGTCACATCGGGGTTGACTTCCATCGCGCCCAGAGCGAACGCGTTGATGTGACGGACGACTTCGGGGATGGGATGGGCCGCGACATAGCCGATCTTGTTCGTCTTGGTGAGGGCACCCGCCATCAGACCGTTCAGGTAATAGAGTTGGTAGAACTCTGCGAAGTACGTACCCACGTTGGGGCGTCGCTTATACCCAGAGCAGTGGAAGAAGATCTTGTCCGGGTACTTCTCGCCCGCTTTAATGGTGGAATCCATGTAACCGAAACTGGTGGTAAAGACCACGTCGGCCTTTTCTTCCTGGATAAAGCGGTCGATGAACCGGTCCGAATCGCCCTCCGCGACACTCTCCGCGTAGACCGTCTCCAACCAGGGGAACTCCTTCTCCACGTACTGGCGGCCCAAATCGTGGGCATTGGTCCACCCGTAGTCGCCAATGGGCCCCACATAGATGAAGGCAGCCTTTAACTTCTTGGCCTCAGCGGGCTTTGCCTCCTCTTTCGGGGCAGGAGTAGGGGTAGCCTTTTCCTTTGGCGCGCATGCGGCCAAACCCAATGCAGCCAAACCCACACCGGCCTTCTTCAAAAAGTCTCGTCGGCTAATGCCCTTCTTCTCCGCCATAATCACACCTCCTTGCGTTCACATGTGGGGATTGTGTGTGACCGTCACAACAATGAAGCAGGAACTCGAGGACAAAAGGGAATGCATTGCCTTACCTTGCTGCGCGAGCCGCGAGGATACACCTGTAGAGCCGCTCAATTGGGGGATCCATGTGTTTCTGTTCATATGCATGATCTTTGTACCGCGCAGCAGGATGTCAATCGGCCCCGTTCACGTCATACTTTACCATCAGATGAACGGTTTGTCAATCAGCCCCCGACACGCGACGGAGATCCATCTTGCTGATGTGAGCCCCACTTCATTGCTGCTTTCCACCGATGTGGAATTCTGGCCGCCCCCTGAAACGAGAGCATTAAACTAATACAAATTCGTACTTCAAATAAGCGATTTGGCTTTCCCCTATAGTCAGGGTAGAATTAAGCGCGTTCTGCAAGATGGCTGAATTCAGCATTTCCGCTTGCACGCACGATTTCACACTGAGGAAGCCACAACGGAGTGGCCGGGTACGTCCCGGCTTTTCTTTTACTTACGTGGACATCCATACGAAGGAGGTGCATCCATGGCACACAAGTGGGTTTATATGTTTGAAGAAGGCAATAAGGACATGCGGGATTTGCTCGGCGGCAAGGGAGCAAACTTAGCAGAAATGGCCCGCATTGGCCTTCCTGTTCCCCCCGGCTTCACGATCACCACAGAAGCGTGTAACGCATATATCGCTAATGGGTTCAAATTCCCCGAAGGGCTCTGGGAACAGGTGCTAGAGGCTTTGAAGAAGGTAGAGGAGCGCACGGGAAAGAAGTTCGGTGATCCCAACAATCCGCTGCTGGTATCCGTGCGCTCAGGTGCGAAGTTCTCCATGCCCGGCATGATGGACACGGTTCTCAACGTGGGGTTGAACGATGAGACGGTCCAGGGGCTTATCCGCTTGACGAACAATGAGCGCTTTGGCTGGGATGCCTATCGCCGCCTCATTCAGATGTTCGGTTCCATTGTGATGGGCATCCCCGATGAGGCCTTTAGTGATGTGATGGAGGAGTTGAAGAAGGAGAGAGGCGCCAAACTGGACACCGATCTGACCGCTGAGGACCTGAAGGAACTGGTGGCTCGCTTTAAGAAGGTGTTCAAAGAGCACACCGGCATGGACTTCCCCCAGGATCCCTTTGAGCAGTTACGCCTGGCCGTGGAAGCGGTGTTCAAATCCTGGATGGGCAAACGCGCGGTGGATTACCGACGCGCCACCGGCATCCCCGATGACCTGGGCACGGCCGTCAACATTGTGACCATGGTCTTCGGCAACATGGGCGACGACAGTGCCACGGGCGTGGCCTTCACGCGCGACCCGTCCACCGGCGAGAAGGTCTTCTGGGGCGAGTACCTGGTCAACGCGCAGGGCGAGGACGTGGTCGCGGGCATCCGCACGCCCAAGCCTATCGACGAGTTGAAGACCGAAATGCCTCAGGTGTACGAACAACTCCTGGAGATCCGGGAGATCCTGGAAAAGCACTACAAGGACATGCAGGATATTGAGTTCACCATCGAGCGGGGCAAGTTGTGGATGCTGCAAACCCGCAACGGGAAGCGCACCGCGCGAGCGGCCATCAAGATCGCCGTGGATATGGCCAAGGAGGGCCTCATCAGCAAAGAAGAAGCGGTCATGCGCGTCACACCCGAGCAGGTGGACACTTTGCTGCATCCCCAGTTTGACCCAGAGGCCAAGGCCAAGGCCAAGGCCGAAGGCAAGATGATCGCAACTGGTGTGAACGCTTCCCCTGGAGCAGCGGTGGGTGTTCTCGCGTTTGACGCGGATACTGCGGAAAAGTGGGGCAAGGAAGAAGGCAAGGATGTCATTATGATCCGCCCCGAGACCAAGCCCGATGACGTTCACGGGATGATCGCGTCCAAGGGTATTTTGACGAGTCGAGGTGGCGCGACCAGCCACGCGGCTGTGGTGGCCCGCCAGTTCGGTATCCCCGCGGTGGTCGGGTGCGAAGCCCTGGAGATTGATCTGGAGAAGCGGGAAGTACGGGCCGGGGACATTGTGCTCAAGGAAGGGGATGTGGTCTCCATTGACGGCACCACGGGTGAGGTGTTTGCGGGCGCCATCCCCACCGTGTATCCGGACTTTGAGAAGGAAGTGGATTTGATGACCCTCCTGGACTGGGCCGATGAAATCGCGGCTCGCGAGGATGTGCGTGTCTGGCCCGAGGAGAAGTCCATGTACCCCACTCGCGGTTTGCAGGTCTGGGCCAACGCGGATTACCCCCGCGACGCGGAGCGAGCCCGCAAGTTCGGCGCGAAGGGCATTGGCCTTGCCCGTACGGAGCACATGTTCTTCGAGGAAGAACGTCTCCCCATTGTCCAGAAGATGATCCTGGCCAAGACTTCCGAGGAGCGGGAGAAGTACCTGGAGCAGTTGTTGCCCTTCCAGCGGGAGGACTTCCGTGGCTTGCTGCGCGCGATGGCCCCGTATCCGGTGATCATCCGCCTCATTGACCCGCCTCTGCACGAGTTCCTGCCCAGTTATGAGGAACTCCTGCGCGAGGTTATTGAGATGGAGGTGAAGGGCGAAAGCGGACCGGAGTTGGAAGAGAAGAAGCAGATGTTGGCCGCGGTGGAAGCCATGCGCGAGGCCAATCCTATGATGGGGCTACGTGGCGTTCGCCTGAGTGTCATCATGCCCGAAATCGTGAAAATGCAGGTCCGCGCGATCTTCGAAGCCGCGTGCATGGAGAAGAAGGCGGGCTACGATGTGAAGCCCGAGGTGATGATCCCGCTGGTCAGCCATGTCAACGAGTTGACCACCATCCAGACCGAACTGGAGCAGGTGGCCAAGCAGGTCATGGAGGAGCAAGGCGTGGAGGTGGACTATAAGTTCGGGACCATGATCGAAATCCCGCGAGCAGCACTCACCGCGAATGAGATCGCGGGTGTGGCCCAGTTCTTCTCCTTCGGCACCAACGACTTAACGCAGATGACCTTTGGCTTCTCCCGTGACGACGCGGAGGCCAAGTTCCTCATCGACTATGTGGAAAAGGGCATTCTGCCCGACAACCCGTTCCAAACGCTGGATGTGGATGGCGTAGGTAAACTCATTGACATGGCGGTCTTCAACGGCCGCACGGCCCGCCCCAATCTGGAGGTGGGTATCTGCGGTGAGCACGGTGGTGACCCGCGCAGCATCCACTTCTGCCATAAGGCGGGCTTGAACTACGTGTCCTGCTCGCCGTTCCGTGTGCCCATTGCCCGCTTGGCCGCGGGCCAGGCCGCGGTGGAGGACCTACGCGCCCACGGAGCGGAGGAGACATATCTGGCCTGATGTGTGATAACTGCCATTCATCGGAAGGTCCCCCGCCCTTGCCAGAAGCAGGGGACGGGGGACCTCCTCGTGACAGGAGCAGTGGCATTGTCCGGTCTGCCGCGTTGCTCTCCCTGGGCAACGTTACCAGCCGCGTCCTCGGCCTGATCCGGGAACAGGTCATCTCCTACTTTTTCGGCGCGGGGGTGTATGTCAGTTCCTTCCGTCTCTCAGACCGCGTTCTCCGCCTTCTCTACGATCTGATCGTGGGAGGAATGCTCAGCGGCGCGCTGGTTCCCGTGTTCAGTGAGTACGCGCAGAAGGACCGGGAAGAACTCTGGCGGCTTGCCTCGGCCCTGCTCACGCTTATTGCAATGCTGGTCTCCGCGATTATTCTGACCATTGAACTCCTGGCTGTGCCCCTGGCTCATCTCCTGGCCGCAGGGCAAACACCGGCCCAGCAACAGGTAACCGCCCACTTTTTTCGCTTGATGGCACCGGCCGTCTTTCTCCTCTCAATAAGCAGTGTGCTCCTGGCCATCCTCTACGCGTTGAAACGGTTTCGCTTTGCCGCACTGGCTACTGCGGTGTATAACCTGGGCATTGTTATTGGGGTACCCTTACTGGCCCACCGGTTTGACGCGTTCAGTTTGGCGTTGGGAGTATTGCTAGGGGGAGCGTTCCAACTCCTGGTACTCCTCCCTGATTTGCGGGATGTACGGTTGCGCATTTCCTTTTACTGGCGCCATCCTGGACTGCGTCGTATTTTCCGCCTTTACCTGCCTGTCGCGGTTGCTTTGCTGGTGGGCATGACGCAGGGATTATTTGACGGGCGCCTGGCCACATTTACCGGACCATCCAGTCTCGCGTACATGGCCAACGCGACCACGCTGGTTCAGTTTCCTCTGGGTCTGGTTGCCATGGCCATGTCCTACGCGTCATTGCCCACCCTGTCCGAGTACGCGGTGAACAACGCGCTGGAGAAATACAGCCTGACTCTGGAGCAGGTTCTACGCCTGGTGTTGTTCCTCTCCATTCCCGCGGCAGTGGGCCTTTTTGTGCTCGCGGAACCGGTGGTACGGCTTGTGTTCGAACACGGTGCGTTCACGCGACAGGACACGGTGGAAACCGCGCGAGCATTACGCGTGTACGCGATAGGGTTAACCTTCGCGGCAGTGGATTGGCCGTTGAATTACGGGTATTACGCGCGGCAGAATACCCTCACGCCCACGCTGGTGGGGATCTTCTCAGTGGGGGTATACGTGGTCGTGGCCTTAACACTTATGGGACCACTGGGCATGATCGGTCTGGTGTGGGGAGATACGGCCAAGCACTTCAGCCACGCGATGACCATGACAGCACTGACTCGTCGGGATGTGGGGCGATTGGGCCAGGGTACGCTTGTGTCCGCGCTGGTGCGGATGCTCCTCGCGGCTGCTGTGATGGGAGTGATGATACACGCGGGAGTCCACACGTTGGAGGGTGTGCTCGCCCCCTGGGGGAAAGGAGGCGAACTGGCCGCCGTAAGTGCAGGAATCATCGTCGGTGGTGGGGTGTACTTGCTCAGCAGCCGCTGGCTGGGTCTAGAGGAACCGCGTTACTTGTGGCACCAATTCCGACGGCGAATATGATCTAGGTTATAGACCCCTTGCACCCATCCGTTATAATGAATGTAGAACGGCCCCTTCCGAAGAGGTAAGGTGGTTCTTTAAACAACTTAACCGTCGTGGACAGATGGTGGTTGCGCCCACAAGGAAGCGGGCTCGTTATCACCATGGTCCCACACCAGGATAGACAAGGAGGTCTAACATGCTCGTCAAGGACTTTATGACGCCCGATCCCGTCACCATTACGCCGGACACATCGCACCAGGAAGCTGTACGCCTGATGCGTGAACACGGGTTCCGTCGCCTGCCCGTGGTAGATAAAAGCGGGAAGTTAGTTGGCATCGTCGTTGAGAAGGATCTGCTCTCCACTCAACCCTCGCCTGCGACCACCCTCAGCATCTGGGAAATCCACAACCTGCTCAGCAAACTAAAGGTGAAGGAATTCATGTCCCACCCTGTTTACGTTGTGGGTGAGGATTGTCCCATAGAGGATGCTGCCCAGATTATGGTGGAAAAGAAGATCGGGTGTCTCCCAGTGATGCGGGATGGAAAACTTGTCGGCATTATCACGGAGACCGATATCTTCAAGGCGTTCACGCAGATGCTGGCCGGCGGTGAACCGGGCATCCGCCTCACCGTACGACTCCATCGCCACCGGGGTGTGCTCGCTGAACTGGCCAAGGCCATCACTGAGACCGGTGGGCGCATCCTCACATTGGCTACTCTGAACGAACCCGGCGGTGAATACAAGCGCGTCGCCATCAAAGTCCTCAACGTGGAAATGGAGGATCTGGTCAACGCGCTCAAACAGCACGCGGATTGGGAAGTGATCGACGTGCGACCGGGCGGCACCTGCCGTGAACCCGCGCCCGTTGGATACTGGTGATTCCCCTCAGGGGGCGGGAGATTCCCCTCTCGCCCCCTGATTCCCTGCTGCCCCTTCATTCCTTCCAAACGCCAAAACCTCAGGAGACAGCCTGGGGGATGTAAGAACTCATCCTCTGGCAGATAGTCACCACCCGTGGTAAAATACAGCATCATTATGCCGCGGGTGGAAAATGGTGATGGCGCGGGGGAGGATTTACCTATTAGGCACGTTTCAAGTGTACACAGCCCAGGATGTCCTCCTGGAAGGTGCCTCGCCGCGGGTACAATCCCTGTGCGCGTACTTAGCACTCCACCAGGGCACCCCTGTAGACAGGCGGCGGCTAGCCTTCCTCCTCTGGCCACGAGTTTCAGAACCAGTGGCTCGGCGCAACTTACGGCAATACCTCCACCGCCTACGCCAGTTCCTCGCCCCTCTGGACCCCGCCGGTCAACTCGTTATCGCGGAAAGCATGAGCATTACCTTTGACCCCCACCGCACACTGTGGGTAGATGCTCAGGAATTCCTCCAACATCTTACCGCGGCGGAAAACAGCGAAGGACCCACACGTGTTGCCGCCCTGCGACGGGCCGTTGACCTCTACCGGGGAGATTTCGCCCAGAACATCTACGATGAATGGTGTCAGCAAGAACGGGAACGTTTCCGACACCAGTACGAATTCATCCTCCAAACCCTGGTCAACGTCTACCAAGACTTAAACCGCCTAGATGACGCCATTTACTGGGCTGAACGTGCGCTACAAGTAAACCCCTTACAGGAATCCCTGTACCGAACCCTCATGCGTTTGTACGCCCAGGCAGGCAACCGGGCCCAGGCGTTGGAAACATATGAACGGTGTCGACACGTCCTGTGGAAAGAACTGCAGGCCACGCCCATGCCCGAGACCGAACAACTCTACCGAGAACTCCTCCTCCCGGCTGAAGTGCGGGAAGAACCCGTCCGCACTCCTCCTCCGCCTTCTGAAA